>Ga0256405_10001189_pt1 | contig 74197 bp, 71 predicted proteins | sample RumenRJG_02DNA_FD_189096 | JGI IMG/M metagenome (GOLD analysis project Ga0256405, IMG submission 189096) | Bovine rumen microbial communities from Lethbridge, Alberta, Canada - RJG_02 | ecosystem: Host-associated > Mammals > Digestive system > Stomach > Rumen | place: Canada: Alberta...
ATCACATCCTGGAGGGGAAGTACCTTCCAAGGGTTTGGCTGTTCGCCAATTAAAGTGGTACGCGAGCTGGGTTCAAAACGTCGTGAGACAGTTTGGTCCCTATCTGTCGTGGGCGCAGGAAGTTTGATAGGATCTGTCCTTAGTACGAGAGGACCGGGATGGACGTAGCAATGGTATATCGGTTGTCACGCCAGTGGCATGGCCGGGTAGCTACCTACGGAATGGATAAACGCTGAAAGCATCTAAGCGTGAAGCCAGCCTAAAGATTAGACTTCCCATTCGAAAGAAGTAAGTTCCCTCCAAAGTTAGGAGGTTGATAGGTTAGAAGTGTAAGCACGGTGACGTGTTCAGCTGACTAATACTAATAGAACGAGGACTTAATTTCTTAAGATTTTTACTAAGTAAAAAATGAATAAATAAAATTTAAGTTTTGATTAACAAGAAAGAACACATGTGATAATATCTAGTTTTGAGAGAACAATTACTCTCTAAAAAAAGTCTGGTGGTGATGGCGCGGTGGACACACCTGTTCCCATCCCGAACACAGAAGTTAAGCACCGTAGTGGCGAAGATATCCGTAAGGACAAAATAGCGAGCCGCCGGGCTTTTTTTATTATCTACTTTAATATTGATATTAAATTGTTATAATTTTACACATGAATAAGATTCATCTTTCCGATCATTTCACATTTAGAAAAATATTCCGGTTCACGATATCTCCCATATTGATGATGCTTTTTACATCAATTTATTGGATAGTGGATGGATTTTTTATTTCTAATTATGTCGGTTCTAGCGCTTTTGCGGGGGTGAATTTGATATTCCCAGTCGTTATGATTGTGGCTTGCATCGGATTTATGTTCGGCGCGGGAGGAAGTGCTTTAGTCAGTAAAAAACTCGGAGAAGGAAATAAAGAAGATGCGAATCAAACTTTCTCTTTAATTACCTACGCTACATTTATAATTGGTGTGATTTTATCAATACTTTTCTTCTTTTTAGTCAGACCTATCAGCGAAGGTTTTGCCAAGATTAATTCTATTGAAACTACCAAAGAAATGATCGATAACGCTACCCTTTATGGAAGAATAATGATCGGGGGAGTTTTCCTATATATCATGCAAGGATATTTTCATCCTTTCTTCTCGGTAAATGAGAAGAGCTTCCATGGTTTTTTGTTCACTTTAGTGAGTGGATTAACTAATATGCTCTTTGATTATTTATTAATCGGGGTATTTAAATTAGGTGTGACGGGAGCTGCTACAGCCTCTTTAAGTGGGATGCTCATATCGACAGTGGGCCCGATAATATATTTTAGATTTAATAAATCTAATCTTTTGAGATTAGGAAAACCCCATTTCCGTCTTGGCGATGTCTTTAAAAGCGCGATTAACGGGATGAGTGAATTCGTCTCTAATGTTTCCGGTAGCATCGTCACGATTGTTTTTAATATTCAATTATTAAAATATATCGGTGAGAATGGTGTCTCTGCTTATGGCATAATCGCTTATGTGTGCTTCGTTTTCTTCGCGATATTTATCGGTTATTCCGTCGGTATCGCTCCCGTAATCGGTTTTAATTATGGAGCGAAAAACAAAGATGAACTCACAAATATCTTAAATAAGAGTTTTATCATTATTGCTAGCGCCGGAATATTAATGTTTGCCTTATCTTTAGCTTTAGCTAAACCTTTTAGTTATATCTTCGCGAATGATTATCCCGAACTTCATGAATTAACAACCAAAGCAATGATGATTTATTCCTTCTGTTATCTCTTTGCGGGATTTTCGATGTTCGGGTCATCGTTTTTCACCGCGCTTAATAATGGTGTCATCAGTGCGATCATCTCTTTCTGCCGCACTTTAGTGTTTCAATTAGGAAGTGTTTTCATTTTCCCTTTATTTATGGGTGTAGATGGAATATGGTTTTCAATCATTGTAGCTGAATTCTTATCGATGGCGATGACTTTATTATTTATCATCCTCTATAGAAAGAGATATGGATACCGGTTATTAAAAACATAAGAATATTATTAATATTAATAATGAAGATAAATATAGTTGTTTGTTATAATACATTTGCTGAGGAAAATTATGAAAATTAACGTCATTAGATTAAGAAGTGCTTTGCACGATAACAATAAAGAGATGATTAAAGAGAACGACGCTTTTATTGATGAACTCAATAACGAACTCATGGATGATGATTTGCTATTAGTCGAAAATGATAAAGAAGCAACATTTTCCATCGTCTTTGTGGAAAGCGGTGGATCAGAAACCGAATTCTTGAAAATCTATGATGAATTAGAAGATCCAATCATCATTCTTTCTAATGGCAAGAATAATTCTTTACCCGCTTCTTTAGAGATTAAAACCTATATCAATCAGCAAGGTAAAGATTCCCTCCTTTTAGTGGGAACGGAAGAGCAGATCGCCGATGGTATTAAAGGAGCTTCTTCTTTATTCGGCGCGATGAAATCTATGGATAACACAAATCTCGGTGTTATCGGCACACCTAGTGACTGGCTCATCTCTTCGAAAGTGGATTATTCTTTAGTCAAAGATAAATATAATATCAATTTAATTGATATTCCTATGAAAGAATTAGAGATTGAAGTAAAGAAAAATGTCTTAGATGACGTTCCTCATTACGAACAATTGCAAAAGAAATTTAAGAATAAAGAAACCTTAGAAGGCGCGTTATATTTCTATTCTGCCTTAAAGAGAATTATCAAACGTTATAACTTATCCGGTTTAACCTTAAGATGCTTCGATTTATTAGCCACTTATAAAAACACCGCTTGCTTAGCTTTTGGTTTATTAAATGAAGAAGGAATTACCGCAGCCTGTGAAGGAGATGTTCCTTCCTTATTAACGATGTATTTTGTGAGATCATTAACGGGTATGCCATCATTCCAAACCAATCCTTCTAACGTCGATTTAAAAGGAAACACTATTTTATTCGCACATTGCACTTTGCCCCTTAATATGACCCAAAAATACACATTAACCACTCATTTTGAAAGTGGTTTAGGTATTGGGATTAAAGGCGAAATGCCTTTAGGCAAGATCTCTATTGTCAAATTAGCCCCATCCTTAAAGTGCGATGATTCCGTATCTTTCTACGGGACGATTAAAAGAAATTTATCCTTACCAAATTACTGTCGCACCCAGATAGAAGTGGAACCTGATGAGAATGGATTTATCTCTTTATTTAAAGATAATTTCGGTAACCATATGATTATTACCTACGCGGACTGTGTTGGTTCATTCTATACTTTATTACACATCTACGATTCTCGTTATGATGATAAAATAAAAGAAGAAAAGAAATAATGAAGATTACTAAAAGCAGTGTCGTTTACACTTTTCTTATTAACATACCTGTTACTGCCACACTCACATTGACTGCGCAGTTTTTAACAAATGGTGGTTTTAGAGTGGTGGTCCCTGATGTTTTTGTGAATTATGCGATATCTTTTCCTATAGCTGTTGCTATAGGTCTCTTCGTTCCTCTCATGCATATCGGAAAATGGTTTACCGCGTTGTTCGGTGTCGCTAACGAAACGTATACGAATAATTTATCCTACCGTTGTCATGCGACATTCATAGGTTCTGTCATTTATTCTCTTATACTTTCACCTTTGTCTTATTTGATTAATCGATTGATTTACGCACCTGGATATCCAATTGGGCAATATTTCCTCGACTGCGCAAAAACGATACCTGTCATGATCGCTGTCGGATTTGTCTCCTCTTTATTCTTCGATATCCCGGCTTATCAAGTTGCGCACAAAATCGATCCGAGTTTTTAAAAAGTCTTCTCTTCATGAGAAGTTTTTTTATTTTTCAAGTCTTACGTATATGTATGTGCGCTTGACATATATGAGCGAAACATATACAATACACTTTGCCCTTTAAAGGGCTAACTTATGGAACAAAAAAATAAAAAGAGCAATAGCTTGAATATTAAAACTGAAGAAATCATAAAGCTTGTAGAGCAAACCGCCTGCAAGAGTTATGGCGTGCTCGCTATTGCAACCAAAGATGAAGTTGATCTCATCTCCAAAATAACCAAGAAAGGAAAAATGGAGAAAGGTGTTTTCGTGACCAAACGCTCCGACAATACCTTTGCTGTAAGCATTTACTTAGTATTGGCGCAGGAAATTAAGATTACTGAAGCTTTAAGAGAATGCCAAAAAAGTATTTGGTTTGTTCTTAACAAAAAGTATCCAAAAATGTGCCGGGAAGTCAACGTTTACGTTTGTGAACTCCGCTAAAAGAAGTTATGAAAACAATTAATGGTCAAACCCTGAAACAAATGTTAATTTCAGGTGGCAACAACCTCTATAATCATTATCCAGAAGTTGATGCTCTCAATGTTTTCCCAGTCCCTGATGGTGATACTGGTATGAACATGAATCTCACTATGACCAGTGGGGCTAAAGAAATTCAAAATCGCTCTGACTCTGATGCCTATGAAATCGCTAAGGCTTTTTCACGTGGCTTATTAATGGGTGCCAGAGGCAATTCTGGTGTTATCACCAGTCAGATCTTCCGTGGTTTTTCCCAAGGTTTAGAAGGCAAACAAGAAGCTAACGCTTTAGAATTTGCCGAAGCTTGGCAAAAAGGTGTGGAAGTCGCTTATAAAGCAGTTATTCGCCCTGTGGAAGGAACTATCCTCACAGTCGTAAGAGAATCTTGCCAATATTTACATGACAATGTAAAAGCTAATTTCTCTATCGAAAAATGTATGGAATACCTCATTAAGGAAGGTAAAGAATCCTTAAAGAGAACCCCGGAATTATTACCAATTTTAAAAGAAGTCGGCGTTATCGATAGTGGCGGACAAGGTTTAATTTATATCTACGAAGGTATGTTAGCCGCTGCCCAAGGTAACTTCATTGAAAGAAGCCAAGCTACTGCTACAGATGCTGAGAATCCTATTATCGCTGCCGGTGCTTCTATGGAAGAAGATGAATTCGGTTATTGTACAGAATTCATTATGTCCTTAGGTCCAGACACTGTGAAGAAACCATTTAATGAAAAGAGATTTACCAATATCTTAAACAGCCATGGTAATTCCTTAGTGGTCGTCAGAGATGAAGATATCGTCAAAGTTCACGTTCACACATTAACACCTGGCCATGTCTTAAATTACGCTCAACAATTCGGTGAATTCTTAAAACTCAAAATTGAGAATATGACCGAACAACATCACCAATTAGCAACTGGTGCCTTATCACCAGAAGATGCTCATACCGATTTGATCCCCGAACCCGAAGAAGCCCCTAAAGAAAAGAGCGAATACGCTTTAATCGCTGTTAGTAGCGGTCCTGGTATCGATGAATTCTTTAAAGAAATCGGTGTTAGCGAAATCGTTAAAGGTGGACAAACAATGAACCCATCTAGCGAAGACTTCTTAGCGGCGATTAAACACGCGAACGCGAAGAATGTTTATATCTTCCCCAATAATTCCAATATCGTGATGGCGGCAAGCCAAGCCAGTGAGATGGTGGAAGATGAAGAGATGAATGTCTATGTCATTCCTAGCAAGACCATTCTCCAAGGTATTTCCTCATCTATTATGTTCAATAACGAAGCATCTCCAGAAGAAAACTTCGAAGAGATGAAAGCTGCTTTAACTAATGTTAAATCTGGCGAAGTCACCTTTGCGATTAGAGATAGCGAAATCAATGGTGTCCATGTGAAGAAAGATGACTTCATCGCCATTATGGAAAAAGAAATCGTCGCGGATGATAAAGACAAATTAGTAGTCTTAAAATCCTTGTTGGCGAAGATGATTGATGATTTCTCCTCTTTAATTACCTTAATCGTCGGAGAAGGTGTTTCTGAAGAAGAAGTCGAGCAAATTAAAGAATATATCGCTAAAGAATATAGCGATTTAGACTTAGATTTACATATCGGTCAACAACCAGTCTATTCATTCTTAGTGGGAGTAGAATAATTATTTATGAAAGTGCGTAAAATAATTTCCTTAGTCTTAAACCTTCTCGCTGTTATCGCAGCGATTACTGGTATGGTCTTAATCAAACAATCCTTTATTGATGAAGGACCAGTTTTATTTGCGAAATTCTTTACGTTATTCACTAATGTTTTAATTATTTTTACTGGTTTAATCTCTATCGGTTATTGCATCGATGGCTTTATTAAAAAGAAAGAAGATGCCGTCTTACCAATCGGTATCTTTGTTCTCCGTTTAATTACCTCTGTCAGTGCCTTAATTACCTTTGATACAGTGGTTGGATATTTACAATATACGGCCTTAGCTAATTTAACTCCTGCTGATGCATTATTCTGGAATAATATCTGCCATCACTATGTCGCTCCTTTAGCGATTATCGCTTCCTTTATCTTCTTTGATTTAGATAAGAAATATCCCTTCAAGACATTTGCTTTTGGCCCAATTCACTTATTAGTGTATATGGCTTATGCAGTTCCAATTTGCTTGATTGATGCGAGCATTTGGAATGGTGCGCCTTATGTCTTTATGGATACATCTAAATTAGAAACTTGGTTAATTGTTGTCTTAATCTTAGGATTCGTCGTTGTGGGATTCTTATTTTCCATGCTCTTATGGTTATTAAATAGAATCGTCTATCTCATCTTTATCGGTGAAGAAGTTTCTAAAGAAGAAACCACTCCCGAAGAAGTGGAAGTGCAAGAAACTGTCGAAGTTACTGAAGAAGATCAAAACGAAGTTAACGAAATCATTAAGACTGGTTATACCGGTCCTCGTATCTATCACATCTCTAAAAGAGAAGATAAGAAATGGCAAGTCAAATTCGCGAATGGTAAAAAGGCTATTAAATTATTTAATACCCAAGCTGAAGCTATCGTCTTTGCCAAGAAATTAGCGAAATCACAAGATGGCTCCATCCGTGTCCATTCCTTAAAAGGTAAGATCAGAAAAGCTCATTAAGAGATAGTTGTCTCAAAAATAATCATAGCAAATCAAATTGGTTTGCTATTTTTATTATCTTTAATAATAATTAAAGTAATGAAAGATAAATTAACCAAATCCGATCGTTTAAATAAATATCTCAGTCTCATGGGTATCTTTAGTTACTACGATGTGATTAATCATCTCCCGAGAAGATATGAGAATTTTGATTATACACGTGAGAGAGATTTATTGGATAAAGAAAGAGTGGTGATTCTCGGAAAGATTATCTCTTTACCGAAAGTCACACAAAATAAGAAATTATCCATTACCACTTTCGATTTCATGAGCGTCAACCGCAATTACTTCCGCGTAGTGGCCTTTAATCGCCCTTATTTAGCCAAGAATATGAATCTCATGGATAAATTCACCTTGGTGGGTGTTTATAACCGGAAACGCGGTGAAATCGACTTTATCAATATGTATAAAGGTGAGATTCCTATAAATGAAAGAATTAAACCTGTTTATTCTTTACCACAAGGATATGAAAACCACTTATTTTCTAATCTCGTTAAGAAGTCTCTTATAGAGATTGATGGTAAAGTCGCTTCTTTAATTCCTTATGACTATCTCATCAAATATAAATTATGTCGGAAATGGTTAGCGATGAAATGGGCGCATTTCCCCGAAAATCCTGAACAGGTTAGACAAGCATTAAGACATCTAAAATATGAAGAAGCTTTGATGTTCTCTTTAAAGAATCAAATTATCAGGCAACAAAATAAATCTTTAGCGAAGATTAAAAAAGAACCGATTGATTTATCCTTATGCAAACCTTGGTTAGACACTCTTCCATATTCTTTAACGGAAGACCAAAAAATAGCCGCGGAAGAAATCATCGAAGATATGAACCAAAATGGTTTGATGTATAGGTTATTACAAGGCGATGTGGGAACCGGCAAAACTTTAGTGTGTTTTACCGCTTTATATGCGAATTATATTAGAGGTGATCAAGGCGCTTTAATGGCCCCAACAGATTCTTTAGCGAGACAGCATTATGAGAACGCGAAAAAGATTTTTGCCGATACAAAATTAAGAATCGCTCTATTAATTGGGGCTACTCCATTAAGTGAAAAGAAACAGATTTACGCTGATTTAGAAGATGGAACTATTGATTTAGTGATAGGCACTCATGCTTTATTTACTAAAAGTGTTATTTATTCCTCTTTAGGTTTAGCGATTATCGATGAACAACATCGCTTTGGTGTTAACCAAAGAATCTTATTAGCGAATAAAGGAACCCATACTGACTTATTAATGATGTCAGCGACACCAATCCCGAGAACTTTAGCTTTATCTCTATATGGTGATTTAGATATTTCTACATTAACTACTTTCCCTAATAAGAAGAGAGAAGTAAAAACTGAGATAGTGGAATCTGATGATAAAAAGATCTTTGCTTTAGTGGATAAATCTTTAAAAGAAAATCGCCAAGTCTATGTTGTTGCTCCTTTAATCGATTATCGAGAAGATGGAAGATATTCCGTCGATAAATTATATGCTAGATACGCGCTTCGGTATAAAGAAAAAGTAGGTTTATTACACGGAAACATGAAATCAAAAGAAAAAGAAGAAGTATTAGAGAAATTCTATTCCGGTGAAGTTCCTATCTTAGTGTCTACCCCCGTTATTGAAGTTGGCATCGATGTTAAACCCGCAAACTTAATGATTATTTATGATGCTTCTAACTTCGGTTTAGCATCTTTACATCAATTAAGAGGTCGTATCGGCCGTGATGGGACTTTATCGCACTGTTTATTAACTTTCGATGATGAAAGCGATGAAGAAGGAAGACGAAGATTAGAAGTTCTCACTAAAAGTGAGGATGGCTTTGTTATCGCGGAAGAGGATATGAAATTACGCGGTCCTGGTGAACTAGCAGGATTCAAACAATCTGGCATTCCTAATTTCTCATTTTTAAATGTTGTTGATGACTACAAGATTTTTGTGGTCGCTAGAGATGATGCAAAAGAGATTATGAAAAATAAGAATAATCCCGAATATCAGAAGATTATCTCTTATGCGGAAAAACAAGTGAACGAAAACTCTATAATAAAAGGCTAAGAAAACAATATTAATTGTTTATATTTCTCTTTACATGATACAATACATGTCGAGGTGTTTTATGTACAAAATAGTTGTAGATGCGATGGGTGGAGATTTAGGATCATCAGTTATCGTAGAAGCCATCATTAACTTCCTTAAAGATAATAATGATGTGGAAATCACCGCTGTCGGAAAAAAAGAAGAATTAAGTTTATTAGAAGGCAAGTGCCGTATTATCGATGCTCCAGATATCGTTCCTATGGAAGCTGGGGCTTTAGAAGTCATGCGTTTAAAGAATTCATCTATGATGGTCGCGATTAAGACCATGAAAGAAGAAGGACTTGACGCTGTCGTTTCTTGTGGATCAACTGGTGGTTTTTTAAGTGCTGCTACCATTAATTTAAAAATGATTCCCGGTGTGAAAAGAGCGGCTTTAGTGGCTCCTTTCCCGACACAGATTAAAGGTAAATACGCTGTTATCTTAGATATCGGTGCTAACAATGAAAACTCCGCAGAAGAATTAGTGCAATTCGCTTTAATGGGTAAATTATATAGTCAATCCGTTTATGGTATTGAAAAACCTAATGTTTACTTATTAAGTAATGGTGCGGAAGAAGGCAAAGGCGCTCCTGAAGTGAAAGCAGCCTATAAATTAATGAAAGATAATAACTTCGAAGGTTTCAAAGGCAATGTTGAAGCAAGATATGCTTTAAGCGGTGATGCCGATGTAGTTGTCGCTGACGGATTTACCGGAAATATCTTCTTAAAAGGTAGTGAAGGTATCGCCAAAATGATGTCTAATATGATGAAGAAAGCCTTCAAGAGAAATCTCTGGTCGAAAATTGGTTATCTCCATGTGAGAAAAGGCATTAAAGAAATGTCTGAGACCATGGATTATAAGAGCACCGGAGGAGCGATGTTATTAGGCATTAATGGTAATGTCGTTAAAGCTCATGGTAGTTCTGACGCTAAGAGTTTTTATCACGCTTTAAGAGTAGCGAAGAAACTATCGGAAAATGATATTGTTAATAAGATTAAAATAGGAATTGAAAATGCCTGATTTAAATAAATTATTTAAAACTATTAATATTAAACCGAAAGATGCATCCATCTTCCTTTTAGCGTTAACTCATCCTAGCAATAATGTCGACGCTAATACGAAACATTTCGATTATGAGAGATTAGAATATATGGGCGATGCGGTTTTAGACTACGTGTCCGCTGATTTGATATTCCATGAATTCCAAGATATGGAACCGGGCAATATGTCTAAACTTAGAAGTTATTTAGTGAAGTCTCATTCTTTATCTAATTATGCTCGTTCGATCCATTTAGCGGATTATATCATCGTCGGTCATTCCATCAGTCAAAAGCAAATCCAACAAAGCGATAAGATTTTAGAGGATTGCTTTGAAGCTTTAATCGGTGCTATCTATATCGATCAAGGCATGAAATTTGCCTATAATTTCATTAAGAAATTTATTCTTAATGATGTAAGAAAATTCGGCAAGATAGACCTTACTGATTACAAGAGTAAATTGCAAGAAGAAATGCAAGCTGAACACCGTGAAAGCGTTCATTATGTCGTGGTGTCAGAAAGCGGTCCTGCTCATGATAGAACTTATGTTGTTAATGTCTTATTTAACGATATCGTTTTAGCTAGTGGAACCGGTAAAACGAAAAAAGGCGCTGAAGAAGATGCGGCAAAGAACGCCTTGAAGAAAAGAGTGGTCTAATGGGTTTAATATCGTTTTTAAAAGAGAAATTTAAAAAGAAAGATAAAACTACCGAGCAATATTCCAAAGGAATGGAAAAATCTCGGAAGAATTTTTCTGATAAACTGAAAAATCTTTCTTTAAGATATAAAGAAGTCAATCAAGACTATTTCGATGAATTAGAACAAATCCTCATTGAAAGTGATGTTGGTATTAATTTCACTTTAAATATCATCGAAGAAGTCTTAGAAAGAAGTAAAGAAGACCATATCACCGATCCTAATAAGATTAATGAGATATTAGTCGATAGAATGTTTGTTGGTTATGCCTCTAAAGGAGACGTTTCTAACGAATTAAACTTTGTCGAAGGAATACCAACTGTTTTATTAGTTGTTGGTGTTAATGGAGTTGGTAAAACCACAACAATCGCTAAACTAGCATATCGCTATAAAAACAAAGGCAAAAAAGTTATGCTTGTCGCCGCTGACACATTTAGAGCAGGGGCTATTGAACAGTTAACTATTTGGGCTGAAAGATTAGGCATTGATATTGTTTCTGGTAAATCTGAAGCCGATCCAGCATCCGTAGCTTATGATGGTGTAAAGAAGGCCAAAGAATTAGGTTGTGACTTTGTTATTGTTGATACTGCTGGTAGGTTACAGACAAAAGCTAACTTGATGGCGGAACTCGCGAAAATTAAGAGAGTTATTGGCAAAGAGATTGAAAATGCTCCTCAAGAAACTTTCTTAATTATCGATGCGACTACTGGACAAAATGGTGTTATCCAAGCTAAAGCCTTTGCGGAAGTTACGAATTTAACTGGTGTCGTAATCACAAAAATGGATGGAACCAGTAAAGGCGGCATAATTTTAGCCATCCGCGATGAACTGGGCGTGCCGGTTAGATTTATCGGTTTAGGAGAAAAAATGGAAGATTTACAAGAATTTGATCTTGATAAATATTTATATGGACTTTGTGTTGAGGAAGAATAATGGCCCAGAATCTTGATACATATTTAAGATATTCCGAATTGCTAAGCATCTATCAAAATCTTCTTTCGGACACACAAAGAGAAGTTTTGGAAGATTATTTTTCTTTCAATCTTTCCGTATCTGAGATCGCGGAGAATCGTCATATTTCTCGCGCAGCAGTCGAGGACGCAATTAAAAAAGGAAAGAAAAAATTAGATGATTTTGAATCTAAACTTTGTAGTTTAAGAGCTTTACAGGAAATACATTCTTTAAAGGCAGAAACATCCGATGAAAAAATCCTCCAAAAATTAGATGAAATAGAAGGGATTATGAAACATGGCATTTGAATCCTTGAGTGATAAATTATCGTCAATTTTTAAGAAGCTTCGTGGACAATCTAGACTCACGGAAAAGAACATGGAAGACATGCTCAAAGAAATCCGTGTTGCTTTATTAGAGGCTGATGTTAATTATAAAGTCGTTAAAGAATTCACTAATAATGTACGGGAGAAGGCATTAGGCCAAGATGTTTTAAGTAAACTTAATCCATCACAAATGCTCGTAAAGATAGTGCATGATGAATTAGTGACATTATTAGGTAGCGACGACAGTGAAATTCACTATCAAAATAATCGTCCTACCATCATTATGATGGTTGGTTTACAAGGTTCTGGTAAGACTACCAGTGCTGGTAAGTTAGCCTATTTAATGAAAAATAAGCTTCATAAGAAAGTTTTGCTAGCCGCAGGTGATATTTATCGTCCTGCCGCTATTGAACAATTAGATACTCTTGCTAAAACAGTTGGTGTTGATTTGGTTAATTTAGGAAACAAAGTTTCTCCTGTAGAGATTTCTAAAAAAGCCAAAGAAAAAGCCTTTAACGAACATTATGATGTTTTAATTATCGATACTGCTGGTCGTTTACAAATCGATGAACAGTTAATGCAAGAACTTAATGACATTAAAGACGCAGTTAATCCAGATGAGATTTTACTCTTAATTGATGCTATGGCTGGTCAAGATGCCGTTAATGTCGCTGATTCTTTCAATAAACAATTAACATTAACTGGTGCCATTATGTCTAAACTTGATGGCGATGCTAGAGGTGGCGCTGCTTTATCTATAAAGCACATGACAGGAGTTCCTATCAAATTTAGTGGTATTGGTGAAAAAGTTACTGATTTAGATATATTCCATCCAGATCGTATGGCAGACCGTATTCTCGGCATGGGCGATGTCATGACTTTGGTCGAAAAAGCCCAACAAGAGATGGATGAGAAAGAAGCGAGAAAAACCGCCAATAAGATGATGTCTGGCAAATTCGATTTAAACGATATGCTCGACAATATGAAAAAAGTGCAAAAAATGGGCTCTTTGGGAGGCCTTATGAAACTCATCCCAGGAATGCCTAAGATTTCCCCTGAACAACAAGCAGCGGCCGAGAAAGAGATGAAAAACTTTGAAGTTATTATCAATTCTATGACTCCATATGAACGTTCTAACCCAGAAGTATTCAAATATTCTCGTAAACAACGTGTTGCCTCAGGATGTGGCAAAACAATTGCTGACGTCAATAAAGTATTGAAAAAATACGAACAAATGAAAGAAATGATGAAACAAATGGAATCCTACCGCAAATCAGGTAGAATGCCTCCTGGAGGTCTTGGTGGCCTTGGCGGTATGGGCGGTTATAAGTTTTAAAAAAAGGAGCTAAGCTCCTTTTATTTTATAAATTTGTGTCCTTTTTCGATTGCATCAGTTTCCCATTTAGGAACCTCATCTTCGTTTTCTAATTCTTTAAGAAGTTTTAACTCTTCTTTAGAATATTTTCTATTCTTTAATAAATCGGGACGATATTTTTTGGTAATTTTTAGCGATTGTTTTTTTCTCCATTTATCAATTGCTTTATGATTTCCGGAATAGAGAATATCTGGTATTTTATCGCCATTATAATCAAATGGTTCTGTATATTGTGGGTATTCTAAGAGATCATCTTCAAAAGATTCTTCTATAATACTATCCTGACTTATAGCGCCATCAATTAAGCGGATAATGGAATCCGATATGGCCATTGCGCCAATTTCTCCACCAGTAAGAATATAATCACCGATGGAAATTTGCTCATCGACATATTTATTTACACGTTCATCAATACCTTCATAATGACCACATAAAAGTATCAACTCATCATGTTTTTCGAGCAAATTATGAGCTATTTTTTGATTATATTTTTTACCTCTTGGAGAGAGTAAAATAATGTGACTGTTAACCTTCTTTATATCGTTAATAGCATCGATTATCGGTTGGCACTTCATTATTAAACCGGCGCCGCCTCCTACAGGTGCGCTATCAACACGTCCGTATTTATCTAAAGTATAATCTCTAATATTAACAATTCGAATTGTAACGAGGTCTTTAGAAATCGCTCTTTTGATGATTGAATTTGTCATAAAACCATCAAACATTTCCGGAAATAATGTTAATATTGTTATTTTCATAACAACCCCTCTATAACATTGATAATAATCGATTTATTATCTATATCGACACTAATAATAAATTGTTTAATAAATGGAACAAAGAAATCTTTTTGATTATTTCTTTTAACTCTCAAGGTAATCTGAGCGGGGAATTCTTCAACTTTAGAAACAATACCTAGTTCATTATTATTTTGATCGAGAATTTTACATCCTACTAAGTCCGAATAAAAGTAATAACCTACTTCTAAATCGGCAGTGTCTTTCAAAACATGAATTTCATTATTTTTAAATTCATCTACTTTTTCTGGTGTATTGATGCCTTCTAACTTGACTAAATCAAATTTTCCACTCATTTTATAGGAAATTACAACATACTTAGTATGTTGACCGGTTTTTTCATCGTATAGAAAGACTTCCGCACCTTTTTTGTAACGTTTTGGTGCGTTATCTGTCGTAGAAAAAACTCTTATTGTTCCATCTATTCCAAATGGTCCGACTATTTTACCTAATGATAAGTATTCCATATTCTTTTAATAAAAAAGAGGATTAATCCTCTTTATTTTCGTCAAACGATTCAAATTTTAAGAAAACTCGACGATTTTCGCTTTTGCCTGCTATAGAAAGCACTTCTCTTAATGAGTTGGCGATGATACCATGCTTTCCAATTAAACGAGCAATGTCATTCATTTCTGCGGCAACGAGAACATTAACGTCTTTTCCGTTTTCGTCTTCAATGAAACGAATTAAAACAGAATTTGGTTCCTCAACTATTGGATCGATTAGAGCACGTACAATCTTCTCGTAATCCATTATTATTCAGCTTTCTTAGCGGCTGCTTTTTTGGCAGGTGCTTTTTTCTCTGCAGGTTTCTTTTCGGCAGCTGGTTTGGCTTTGACTTTGCTTTCAGCGTGTTTCGCTAAGATACCTTTGCGGCTGAAGATAGCTTTAACGGTATCGGATGGTGTAGCACCAAGGTTTAACCATTTGCTTGCTAATTCTTCGTTGATGACGGCATTTTCAATACCTTTTTCTGGATCGAAGTACCCGATTTGTTCGATATAACGGCCATCACGGGCGAAACGACTATCAGCGGCAACGATACGGAAGAATGGGTCTTTATGACGTCCAATTCTTGTTAATCTAATTTTTACAGACATAATAATCTCCTTTTTTAATCGAGATAATATTAGTGATTTATTTATTATGTGTCAAGCATTTTTGCTTAACATCTATTTTTTTCTTTTAAATAATCTTTTAATTATATTAACTAAATAGGAAATGTAGAAGTTGACAGTAAGTAGAATTAAGGAAAAAACGACAACTAAAATAATTCCTAATTTATCTGTTTCTAAAACTTTTAATTCTTTATCAAAGTTTTTGAATAATAAGAATATTCCTATTCCCAATGCAACACCTAATAAAGTGATAACAATATTAATAATATTGAAGAATATGATTTTCTTTGTTCTAAATGAATCTTTTTTGTATAGATAAAAGCCAGTACATTTATAGGACATGATGATATAAAGAACAAAACAAATCACTATAGTGATAATGAAAGGAATCAATAGAGCTTGGTTGGTTTGATAATATAATGGCGAAAGAATTAAGAAGGCGATAACACCAGTAGTGGGAATTAAGAACGAGAGGAAGACCATGATATTATCTTTGAATGTATAGAATAAGTTAGAAACAAAATTCTTTTTATCTACACTGAATTGAATAAAGTCTTCTTCAGAATTATGCGATTGTTCAATATATTGTTTTTTCTCATGTTTAGGTTTTTTCTTTGCCTTTTTCACCGATTCAACAGTAGTGGTGCCAATCTCTAAACTAGTGATTTCTTCGCCCATAACCACTTCATCAAAATCATCTTGTTGTTCAACCTTAATATCTGTATCAATTGTAGGTTTATCTTCTTCGACGATTTCTTCAACCTTTTTCTCTAGAACGATAACGAGAACATCAGAAGCAATTTTTTCTAATTCTTGTAACAAATAATCGTTATCTTTGTTACCTTGTTCGTTTAAGTCCAAAATAATATAAGAAGGCGAAAATGAGCGTATTTTATCAAAAATTGCCGCGATTTTGGCATTATTATCTTCTTCTGTCTCAGTTGGAAGATCTCTTAAAGTAATTAATTCGTTTTGAACTTCTTTGACTTTTTCTTTCTTTTTGTCTTTGTCTACAACGAAACATAATCCGACTTTGATAAGTGAATTTACTTGTAGGAAAAAGATAGATTTTTGATTCTCTTCATTAGGATAAATTGTTATATCATCAATTTTAAAAACGCCCTTATCCAAAGATTGGTCTTTAAGTTTCAAAAAATTAAACTTATATTTTTCTTCTAAAGGTATTTGGTTGATCTGCCCTTTATCTAAAGAAAAGGATATTCCTTCCTTAGGAGCGGACTTTGATAAGATGATTCCATCGGTTAATTCAATCATTGATAGAATTATAGCACGAAACCAAAAAATACAATTAATTTATAAAAGTGATTGAAAAAGAATAGGGGCATTGATAATATATTAAAGCATGTTTTTAACATGATACGGGTGCTCCGCTGTCAAATGAGAATGAACACCAAGAGAAACGTTATATGAAGGAGGCTGACTTTATTATGAATAATAATTTAGTTAATGAAGTTACTGCTAGCCAATTACGTACAGACTTACCAAACTTCTCCTCAGGTGATGAAGTTAGAGTTTCTGTGAGAATTATTGAAGGCAATAAATCTCGTATTCAAAACTTCCAAGGTGTTGTTATCTGTCGTCGTGGTGGCGGTGTTAGCGAAACATTTACCGTCCGTAAGATTTCAAGTGGTATCGGTGTGGAAAGAACTTTCCCATTACATTCTCCGATTATCGCCGGCATTCAAGTTGTCCGTCGTGGTAAAGTGAGAAGAAACAAAATCACTTACATCCGTAAATTATCAGGTAAATCCGCTCGTATTAAAGAAATTCTTTAATCAAAGGGATAAAAGGACCGATTTGGTCCTTTTTTTGTGCGCTACGCATTTGCATCTATTCGTCAATACTCATATAATGAGATTATTCAATAGGGCAAATATGAAAAAGAGATTAAAAATTATCGCTTGGCCAATCATCTATTTATTACTCATCATTGCGGTGTGTATTAGTTTTGTGATGGTCTTTAGATCATATTATTACCGCTCTATATTTGTTTCTGGCTCATCTATGATGCCGACATTAAATGGCAATGTCAGCGATGTTGTCGATTTCGGATTAATCGACGATCATGATTCCGCAATTAAAAAGATTAAAAGATTCCAAATCATTACCACATATTATCCATTTACCGATTCTCATGACTATGTTGGTGGCTATGATGTAGAAAAAGGAAAAGATAATGTCATCGATCAAAACGAAGCATCTTATAAGATTAAACGTGTTTATGGTATGCCTTTTGAAACCATTAAATTTGTCGTTGATAAAGAAGAAGCTGCTATTGCTTTAGAAAAGACCGTAACAGTTTCCGACGCTTTAAATAGTGAAGAAGTGCAATATCATTGCCGTCAAGCTATCCAATTTTATGTCAAAGGACCTAATCAAGACGAATTTGTCAAACAAGAATTGAAATTCAAGAGAAGAATCAATCCTTATAAGATTGCCCAATACGATGATTATGTTTATGAACTAGGTGAAAATGAATACTGGGTTATGGGTGATAACTATAGTGCATCATCCGATTGTTTTAATAAAAAAGCACCTATTTATTATTACAATATCGTCGGTGTTTTAATCGCAATTGAAGGAACTTGCAAAATTGTCAGTGATGTGAAAATTGATTCCACTGATGATGGTACAAAAGTTTCTTATCGCTGTACAAATAAGAAATATCATTTTCCCACTTATTATTAATTATGGCGAATAATATACATTGGTTTCCGGGACATATGAGCAAAGCTCTTCGCGAAGTTGAAGAGAAAATAAAAATGATGGATGTCGTCATTGAACTTTTTGATGCTCGTGCTCCTTTATCATCGATTAACGAACAATTAGAAGAAGTTTCTAAGAACAAAAAGAAACTATATTTAATTTCTAAATCCGACTTAGCCGACCCAGTTCAAACTGCTAAATGGGCAGAACATTTTAAAAATGCTAATAGTGAAGTGGTAGTGGTGAATCTTTTAAATAAGAACACTTTCGATATTATATCTAAAGCGGTTATTAAATTAGGCAAAGCCAAATGGGATAAAGATATCGCTCGTGGTATGAAACCACAACCGATTAGAACTATGATTATCGGTATCCCCAACGTTGGTAAATCTTCTTTAATCAATTTATTAGCGAAACGTAAAGCAGCGGGTGTACAAAATAGACCTGGTTATACACGTGGTGAACAATGGATTAAGGTCAACAAAGATTTCCTTTTATTAGATACTCCTGGTATTTTGCCAATGAACTATGAAAACAAACAAAAAGCGGCAAATCTCGCTTTAATTGGTTCAATTCGTGAGGAAATTTTACCTAATACCGATTTAGTTATTCATCTTTTGAAATATATGAAAGAAAGATATCCAGATGCTTTGAAAGATAGATTTGGTATCGAAGAGATAAAAGATTATACAGAAACTTTAGGAATGATTGCCGCAAAACGTGGTCTATTAGTTTCTAATGGACAATATGATTTATTAAAAGCCGAGGCTCTTCTTTTAAAAGAATTTAAAGATGGGCTACTAGGAAGGATGACATTAGAATGGCTCTAGACTACGAGCAGCAATTCTATAACAAAGATATTAAATTAATTGTGGGATGTGATGAAGCTGGTAGAGGCTGCCTTTTAGGCGACGTCTTTGCGGGTGCAGTTATTTTGCCTCAAGACTTTTCTTGTGAATTGATTAACGATTCTAAACAATTAAGCGAAAAGCAAAGAGAAGAAGCCTTTCTTATTATTAAGGAAAAAGCAATAGCTTATGGTGTCGGTAGATGCACCGCGGAAGAAATTGATCAAATCAATATCCTCAATGCCTCTAGATTAGCGATGGAAAGAGCAATTGAGAACATGAAACATGACTTTGACATGATAATTACCGATGCGGTGAAGTTAGATAAATACGATTGCCCAAAAATTGCATTAATTCATGGAGATGCCTTATCGCAATGCGTCGCAGCAGCATCGATTATCGCTAAAGTATCGCGTGACCATTATTGTTTAGAACTCGATAAGCAATATCCGGAATACGAAATCGCTAAGCACAAGGGATACGGGACGAAAATCCATATGGAAGCCTTAGAGAAATATGGCCCAAAAAAAGGCTTGCATCGAATGACTTATAAACCCGTTAAAAAATTTTTGACACAACAAATTAAATTATTTTAAGACAAAATACGAAAAATCCTCCTATTACTAATTAGGAGGTGTTTTTATGTCTATAGCAACAGCACGCACAAAGATTGTCGCTATCTCTATTAAATATAACGGCAATTGGAACAAAATTTATCGGGCGATATGTCGACATGAAGAAGTGGAAGAGGAATTTATTGAAAAAGCCGAAACTTTAAAATGTGAAACTTTAACTCTTGTCGATAGTGATTATCCCGAGCATTTAAAGAATATTAAGGATCCACCGATCGTTCTTTATTATTATGGAGATCGTAATTTATTATTAAATCCTTTTAAGAATATATCGGTAGTGGGGTCTAGAGATCATTCCGAATATGGAGGTAATGTCACTACAGATATCGTCAGTGACTTAGCTATTAGGGGATATACAATTGTGTCTGGTTTAGCCTTAGGAATTGATTCTTTAGCGCATGAAGCAGCAATTGATGCGGGTGGAAAAACTATTGCTGTATTACCTGGTGGCATCGATTATTGTTATCCGCAATCGCATAAAAAGTTATATGAATTAATTAAGAAGGAACATGTATTAGTGAGTGAGATACCTTTTGATACAGTTCCTGAGCAGTTTTCTTTTCCTATTAGAAATAGAATAATTGCTGGATTAAGTAAAACCCTTTTAGTAACTGAAGCAAAACCATTATCAGGAAGTCTAACTACTGTGTTGTTAGCTTTAGAAGGAAATACTGATGTGATGTGCATTCCTCATCCTGTCGGGTCGAATTCAGAGTGTAATCGTCTCATTATGACCGGGGCTTTTTTGGTGGAAAACGCCGACGATGTAGTGGACCAAATGGCGAAATATTAAACGAAAAATTTCTTAAATAAATTATCTTTTTATTTAATAGATGAAGTTTGATTTTTGCTTATTGACATTCCTTATTTTAGTAACGATAATTGACTGCGGCAAAAGGATGAATTGATGAAATTAGTAATTGTTGAATCTCCCACAAAATGTACGACTATTAAAAGATACTTAGGCGAAAATTACCGTGTTGAAGCCTCTCTAGGTCACGTAAGAGACCTAGCGACAAGCGGTAAAGGAGGCCTCGGTGTCGATGTGGAAAATAACTTCGCGCCCACGTATATAATAAATAAAGATAAAGAAGGAGTAGTCGCAAAATTACGTTCCGCTACTAAAGAAGCTGATGAAGTTATTTTAGCAACCGACCCTGATAGAGAAGGAGAAGCTATTGCTTGGCATTTAGCGGAAGTTTTAAATTTGGATGTCGCTAACACCAAGAGATTAGAATTCCACGAGATTACTCGTGATTCCATTACAGAAGCGATGAAGCATCCACGTCACATTGATGGTGCATTAGTGGCCTCCCAAGAAACTAGAAGAATCGTGGACCGTATCATCGGTTTTAAACTTTCCACTTTACTCTATAAAAAGATGCATTCCCGTTCCGCTGGTAGAGTGCAATCCGCAACCTTGAAATTAATCGCTGATCACGACAAAGAAATCGATGCTTTTATTCCGGAAGAATTTTGGAATATCTTAGTAAGCGCAAATATAAATAAAAAAGAATTTCCTTTAATTTTCTTAAGTAAAAATGGTAAGAATGCACCTGTTAAAAATAAAGAACAAGCTGATGAAATTCTTAGCAAAATCCCCGCTAATCTAAAAATTATCTCCGTAAACCGCGAATATCGCTTCAAAGAAAGCAAAGATCCTTTCACAACTTCTACCATGCAACAAGAAGCTTTTGCGCGTTTGAAATTCAAAACCGATAAAACGCAACGCGAAGCGCAAAAGTTATATGAAGGTATCAATGTCGGTGGTGAGCATGTTGGTTTAATCACCTATATGCGTACCGATTCGACTAGATTATCTGAAACCTATATCGCTAAAGCTCAAGCTTATATTATTGAGAAGTTTGGACAAGAATATTTGGGCGTGGTTAAGAAGACTAAAAAAGGCGAATTAGCGCAGGATGCACATGAAGCCATTAGACCGACTTCTAACCATCGTACACCTGAATCCGTTAGACAGTATTTAACTCCTGATCAATTTAAACTTTATAAATTAATTTATAATCGTACTTTATCCAGTATGATGAAACCAAAAAAAGAAGAAGTTATGGTCATCACTTTAGAAGGTGGCGGATATCGCTTCAAACTTGAACTTGGACACACTGTATTTCCTGGTTATGAAATCATTTATAGTGAACCCGATGATCCTAAAGATTATAGCGGTAAATTCCCTGAGATTAATGAGGGTGATTTAGTTCCAGTTACCAAAAAAGAAGGCGAACAAAAATTCACCCAACCACCCGCAAGATATTCCGAAGCTAAATTAGTTAAACTTATGGAAGAAGTGGGTATTGGCCGTCCTTCCACATATGCTTCCACAATTAAGATTCTTAAAGAGCGTAAATATGTCGATGATGTCTCTGGCATTTTAACTAGCACTGAGCAAGGTAAGAGAACCGCTCACGTGTTGGATAAATATTTCCCAGAAATCGTCGATGCGAAATATACCGCACAGATGGAAGAGAAACTCGATAACGTACAAGCAGGTGCGAAGTCTAGAAACGATATATTATCGACATTCTATGAAAGTTTCTCCGAACAATTAGACCATGCGAAAAAGATTATGTATGAAGATGATCCGATCGTTGTTGATGGTGAGTTCTGTCCTGATTGTGGAGCACCACTCATCTATAAAGATGGTGTCAATGGTAGATTTATCGGTTGTAGTAGATTCCCGGCTTGCCGCTATGTGAAAAAAGAGCAAAAAGCAGAAGTGGCGGAAGAGACCGGAGATATTTGTCCACAATGTGGTAAACCATTAGTGAAAAGAAAAGACAAAAAGGGAAGAACCTTTGTAGCTTGTTCCGGGTATCCACACTGTCACTATGTCGTTGATACACCTAAGGAAATTGTCCCTGTTAAACCATGCCCAAAATGTGATGGCAGTTTAATAAGAAAAAGAGGCAAATATGGCTACTTCTTAGCCTGTAGTAATTTCCCACAATGCAACTACATGGAAAAAATCACAAAAAAGAAACGGAAATAATTTCCGTTTTTTATTTATATAATTTACAATAGTGTCATGAATAGGCAAACCAAAGAGTTTTTAGATCATCTTCAATACGAAAGAAACTATAGTGACAAGACTATCGAGAACTATCAAAGAGATATCGAAAAGTTTTTTAATTTCATCAACAAAGAAGGAATCTTGATGGATGAAGTTGATTTAGTCGTTATTAGAAATTTCTTAACCGATGAACTCAATAGTGGTGTTGGTAAAAGGTCATGTAAAAGAAGACTATCTTCCTTAAAACATTTTTATCAATATATGGTCGATGAAAAGATTCTCAAAGAAAACCCCTTTATTTTTGTGGATACACCAAAAGTTGATAAGACCTATCCAAAAACTTTATATCGTGATCAAATACAAGAAATATTAACCAATAATGCGAAGAGAACCGATTCTTTAGCGGAAAGAGATCAAGCCATTCTTTCTTTGCTATATTATTGTGGACTTCGTGCTGCGGAATTAGTGAAACTCAATGTCCAAGATATTAACTTCCGCAATCGCGTTGTGAGAGTGATGGGCAAAGGAAGAAAAGAGAGATTAGTGCCTTTCACTGATGAATGCAAAGACGCTGTTCAAAAATATATCGATAATTCACGTAAGGTGTTATTGAGTAAGAAAAAAATACCAACCGCCAAACTATTTATATCCGATCATGGACAAGTTGAATTAGATAAAGAACCGGTTATGACTACGAGAGGATTAGAATATATCCTCGACCAAATTGAAGAAAAAACTGGGACATTTGTCGGTCTTCATCCCCATATTTTAAGGCATAGTTTTGCCACCCATTTATTAGAAAATGGTGCTGATTTGCGCGTTATTCAGGAATTATTAGGCCATGCATCGATTAATGCGACACAAGTCTATACCCATGTCTCTGCGGAAGCGATGAAACAAACCTATATTGATGCCTTCCCGAGAGCGAGAAAAAAAGAGGAAGATAAATAATCCCTTGTCATAGACAAAGGGTTTTGATAGAATATCTAACGCTGTGAATATTCACAGACTACACACACTGCGGATTGAACTCCCGTTGTGCCTAATGATAGGTAGGTGAGTTCTTAGAAACAGTGGAGGACAAACATAAGGAGGCTCAAAAAATGAGTGAAGAAGAAAAAGTCGTCGCTCCCGTAGAAGAAGCGGCCCCTGCTACCAATGAAATGGAAGCAGTTATGCATGATCCTGATGCACCAGTCATCACAATGAAGAAATTGTTAGAAGCTGGTTCACATTTCGGTCATCAAACACGCAGATGGAACCCCAAGATGAAAAAATACATCTATGGTGCTCGTAATGGTGTTTACATTCTCGACTTACAACAAACAGTCGATCTCGTGGCAGTTGCTTATAAGGCCATGAAAGAAATCGTTGATAATGGTGGTAAAGTCTTATTTGTCGGTACAAAGAGACAATGCCAAGAAGCGGTTCAAGCAGAAGCTTTACGTTCCGGTTCATTCTATATCAACAATCGTTGGTTAGGCGGTACATTAACTAACTTCAAAACCATCCAAACTCGTATTAGATACTTAAAAGAACTCGAAAGAAGAGAAGAAGATGGCGAATTAGATTTATTACCAAAACAAGAAGCCGCTCAACTTCGTAAAGAAAAAGAAAAATTATCCAAGAACTTAGAAGGTATCAAGGAAATGAGAAAAATTCCTAACGCCTTATTCGTCGTGGATCCTCGCGTTGAACATAACGCTGTTGCCGAAGCTCGTAAATTAAATATTCCTGTGTTCGGTATTATCGATACAAATAGTGATCCAGATGTCGTTGACTATGTTATTCCTGCCAACGATGATGCAATCCGTTCCGTCAGCTTAATCTTAGCGGTTATCGCTGATGCTATCGTGGAAAGCAAGGGTGGATTACCAGTGGTCGCATATCTCAAGGATGAAGGCGAATCCGTCACCATGAAAGATGTCATTCGTCAAACCGAAAAAGAAAATGCTGAAAAATTAGAAAGAATCAGAGCGGAAAGACGTGCTCGTCAAGAAGCTTATGAACGTGAACAAGCCGAAAGAGAAGCTGCTAGAGCGGCCGCTAATGGCGAAGAACCAAAAAGAGCTAGCAGAAAAACTGCTCAACGCAAAAAACCAGAGCCTAAAGAAGAAGCTCCAAAAACCGAAGAAGTAGTGGAAGGAGAAACCAAATAATGGCAGAAGGAAATTTAATTGAATTAATTAAAGAATTACGTGAAAGAACCGGTGCTGGTTTAATGGATTGCAAAGGTGCTTTATTAGCCAACGATTGCGATTTAGACAAAGCTTCCGATTACTTACGTGAAAAAGGCTTAGCCAAGGCTGCTAAAAAAGCTGGCCGTATCGCCGCTGAAGGTTTGGCAATTGCTAAGACTTGTGAAAAATGTGGTTCCGTCGTCGTCTTAGAAGTTAACTGTGAGACCGACTTCGTTGCCAAAGGTGATGCTTTCCGTACATTAGTGGACAATGTTGCTGAAGTCATCTTAAAGAATAGACCTGCTAACGTTGAAGCAGCGAAAGAATTAACAACTGAATTATTCGCTGATGCCACCGTTAAGATGGGTGAAAAATTCGATTTAAGAAGATTTGTCGTCATCGATTCTAAAGATGCCGCTTACATCGCAAGTTACGTCCATATGGGTGGTAAAATCGCTGTTGCTGTCGCTTTAGATAAAGAAGATGCCGAATTAGGTAAAGGCTTAGCAATGCACATTGCTGCTAATAACCCACAATATTTATCTTTAGAAGAAGTTGGCGAAGATGAAATCGCTCACGAAAAAGGCGTCCAAATGGAAGCTGCTAAGAACGATCCTAAACTCGCTAACAAGCCTGCAGAAATGCTCGCTAAAATTATCGATGCTAAAGTGACCAAATACTATTCTGAAATGGTCCTTGGTTCTCAACCATACTTACTCGATGATTCCAAGACTGTTGACCAAGTCTTAAAAGAAAAAGGCGTTAAAGTTTTGAAGTTCGTCCGTTACCAAGTTGGTGAAGGTATCGAAAAACGTAAAGATGATTTCGCAAGCGAAGTCATGAGCCAAATGAAATAATTTATAAGGAACACATTTTGTGTTCCTTTTTTCTATAGTGGAGGGATTATGTACAAAAGAGTTTTACTAAAATTAAGTGGTGAAGCATTAAAAGATGAATCCGCTTTACAAGTGTTAAATGTCGATGCTGTTAAGCAGATGGCATTGACGATAAAATCCTTACATGATCAAGGTATTCAAATTGGTATTGTCATCGGTGGTGGCAACATTTGGAGAGGCAAATTAGCGGAAGGCATCGGTATTGAAAGAGTTCCTGCTGACTTTATGGGAATGCTCGCAACAGTGATTAATGCTGCTGCTATGTCGAGCGCCTTAAAAAATATCGGAGTCGATTCTATCGTTTTCTCCGCCTTACCGGAAGTCGACCCCATTAGTGTAACCTACTCAAAAGAGGCCGCTATCAAAGCTATGAACGAAGGAAAAGTCGCTTTCTTCGCTGGTGGAATAGGAAAACCATATTTCACCACTGATACGGCAGCAACCTTAAGAGCGTTAGAAACAAACTGTGATGCCATCTTAATGGGCAAGAATGGTGTTGATGGTTTATATGACAAAGATCCTATTCAGAATCCTGATGCGAAATTTATTCCCGAAATCACATATGATGAGATTTTGAAGAATAAACTTCAAATTATGGACTTAACTGCTGTAGAATTAATTAAGGACAAAGACATTGAAATTCGTATTTTCTCAATGTCAGATTCACATAATTTCATTAGGGTAGCGATGGGAGAAAACATCGGTACCGTTTGTAAAAAAGGAGAATAATTATGGATGAAATCGCATTAGATGCACAAGGTAGAATGAACAAATCCATCGATTCACTTCGCCAAACTTTAGCGACTTTAAGAACTGGTCGTGCTTCGCCTGCTATCTTAGCGGGTATCGAAATTGACTACTATGGATCGATGACCCCCATTAATCAAATCTCATCTATTACCGTTCCAGAACCACGTCAATTATTAGTTAAACCATATGACAAGAATGATGTTAAGGCGATTGTTTCAGCGATTAACGCTGCAAATATCGGTTTAAATCCTATTAATGAAGGTTTAGTTATTCGTTTAATCATTCCGGCATTAACCGAAGAAAGACGTATTGAAATTACCAAACAAGCCAAGAGATATGGCGAAGAAGGTAAAGTAGCAATTCGAAATATCCGTCGTGAATATGTCGACTTAGTTAAAGAAGATGATTCTATGAGCGAAGATTTCCAAAAGAGAGCGCTCGATGATATTCAAAAAGTGACTGATGAAGCGATTAAACAAATCGATCAAATCGTCGCTGAAAAAGAAAAAGAATTGTTACAAATTTAAAAGGAGAATACATCATGGCAGAAAAACCAACAAAGGTCTACCACGTCAGCAAACGTGCTAGTGATGGCAAATGGCAAGTCTTCATCAGAGGCAGCGATAAAGTCATCAAATTATTCGCCACAAAAGTAGAAGCAGAAGAATACTGCGAAAAAATGGCGAAGAACCAAGGCGCAACCTTAATGGTCCACAAATCCAAAGGCGCGAACAAAGGCAAAGCCGACAAAGCCAAAGTCAAAAAAGGCAAATAGTCTAATATCTAAAATTGACCATCAATCAACTGATGGTCTTTTTTTATACACATTATATTTTTTAATAAGTGAGTTTATTGTATAATAAATCTCGGTATTATTATGGCTAATGCAAATCAATTATTACATATCGCCTTCATTATGGATGGTAATGGTCGTTGGGCGAAAGCGAGACACTTACCACGCCACTTAGGACATAAAGAAGGATGCGAAAGAGTGACTGATATTTATGAAGAATGTTATGCCTTAGGAATTAAGGTCATGTCTTTATATGCTTTTTCTACGGAAAATTGGAATAGACCGAAAGCAGAAATTAACCATCTATTTTCTTATTTAGAGATTTTCTTTAAAAAAGAAATTAATCGTATGTTAAGAGATGGTTGCCGCATTATCGCCTCTGGTGATTTATCCAGATTACCTTTAAAAACTCAAAAGGTAGTTAATGATGCGATTGAAAGAACTAAAGACGGTAAGAATTTCACTTTCAATATCTGCCTTAATTATGGTGGCAAAGCAGAAATCGTCAGAGCAGCCAAATTATTCGCGCAAGATGTCAAAGAAGGCAAATGTGATATTGATAATTTAGATGAAACTAAATTTGAAGATTATTTATATACAAGAGGTCTTCCTCCAGTGGATTTATTAATTAGAACTAGTGGAGAACAAAGAACTTCCAATTATCTTCCTTGGCAACTCGCTTATGCGGAATTTATATTTACAAAAACTCCCTGGCCTGATTTCACCAAAGAAGAATTACATAAATGTTTAGACGAATTCAATAATCGCTCCCGTCGATTCGGAGGTATTAAAGAAAATGAAAAATAATAAAGAGATCATTCAACCTAATGAGTTGACTCAAGAGACTAAAGCTTCAATGAAAACGAGAATCATTAGCGCGATCATCGCGTTAGTGGTGGCGGTTCCAACCATTCTAGTTGGTGATATTTTCTTTTTCATTGGTGCGGTTTTTATCTTATTAGTAAGCACTTATGAAATTATTCACTGTGCGAAAAAGAAATATAATCCAGCTTTATATATTACCGCTTTCATTTTAGCGGTCTTGATGACCTTCTGGCCCGCGATTAGATCAATCCCCGATTTCGTTAATGGTACAAAAGAATTTAACTGGCATATCTATCCAATGTTCGGAGAGATTTATATTTCTCTTCCTGTCTTAGCGTTAGGCATCTTTGGATTATTTGTTTTAGTTTTAATCGATAAAGGTTTCACTGTGAGAGATGCTTGCTTTATCTTCACGATGATGCTCACAATAACCATAGGTTATCAGTCTGCATTAGTGGTGAGATATTTACCATCTCAAGCCCATGCTGCGATTCATGGTTCGACCTCATCATTTAATTTGTATGACAATCTCGAATCCGCCTTATTGATTATCTATATTCTCATCGCCACGTTTATGAGTGATGTCGGTGCTTATTTCATCGGTGTCTTCTTTGGCAAGCACAAAATGTTAGAAAGAATTTCTCCTAAGAAAACATGGGAAGGTTTCTTCGGTGGCGTTTTCTTCTCCATCGCTTTCTCATTTGGTTTTGCGATGATTTTAATGGCCACTGGTCATCCATTAGTGGAAGGCATTTTAGATATGGAACATTGGTACATCGCTCTCATCCTTTCCACTTTATTACCATTAGCAGCAGTCTTAGGTGATTTTGTCTTTAGTTCTGCAAAAAGATATTTCGGTATTAAAGATTTTGGAAATATCATTCCTGGACATGGAGGAATGCTCGACCGTTTAGATAGTGTTATCTTCACAATGATCACTTCCGGTGTCTTCCTCTCTTTATTCCAATATTGGAGTCAATTTAATAAATGAGAAATATTTGCTTATTAGGTGCGAGTGGATCAATCGGAAAACAAACCATTGATGTTTTATTAAAACATCGTGATGATTTTAAATTACTCTCTTTTTCCGTCGGCCATCACACTAGATGCATCTCTTCTTTAATCAAAAGATTCCCAGAAGTGAAATCTATTTATTTAATTGATAAGAAGAAAGCTCAAAGATATCAAAATAAATATCCTCATATCAATTTCTTTTATGGAGAAGAAATGCTTTTCTTAATTAATAACGATGTTGATATGGTTGTTAATGCTTTAGTAGGTTTTGTGGGATTAAAGCCCACTTTATATGCTTTAGAACAAAATAAGATTGTCTGTCTCGCCAATAAAGAAGCTTTAGTAGTGGGTGGAGAACTCGTTAATCAATTATTAGAAAAAGGACAAGGTATTCTTTATCCCATCGATAGTGAACATTCCGCGATTAAAAAATGCTTAATGGTGGATAATCAAGATGTCGATAAAATTGTTTTAACAGCGAGCGGTGGTGCATTCCGCGATTATAATCGCGAACATCTTAAAAATGTCACCAAAGAAGATGCTTTAAAACACCCAACATGGAAGATGGGACAAAAAATAACCATTGACTGTGCCATAATGATAAACAAGGCATTCGAAGTTATTGAAGCCCATTATTTATTCAATTATCCCTATGATAAAATCGGTATCAAACTTCATGATGAAAGTTATGTTCATTCCTATGTTGAATATCATAACGGATTAATGCGTTTAGATATATCTAAGCCTGATATGCGTAATCCCATTAAACTCGCTTTATATGAATATCAAATTCCCTTTGACACTAAAGTGGTTGAAAGTTTAGATGATTTAAAAGGATTGCATTTCCATGACTTCAATCCTAACCGCTACCCAATCGTTGATCTAGCGAAAATCGTCATCGAGAAAAAGGGTGGCTATGGAGCGGTCTTCAATGCATCTAATGAAGTGGCAGTCAAGGCTTTCTTAAATGATGAGATACCCTTCTTGGCAATAGAAGAAATCGTTAAAGAATGTATAAATAAATATCAAAACGAAGAAATTAATAATTATGAACAATTGCAGCAAATTGACCAAAAAACACGTCAAATTGCCCTTGAATTAATGAAGAAATGGAGGAAACAACTATGAATGTATTAATGACAATTCTATATATCTTGTTATTCGTTGTTTGTTTATCCGTTTTAATCATGATTCATGAACTCGGTCATTTTACCGCGGCGAAGATTTTTAAAGTTTATGTCCAAGAATTCTCTATCGGTTTTGGTCCTGCCTTAATACATAAAAAGAGAAAAAATGGTGAATCTTATTTCTCTTTAAGAGTCATTCCCTTTGGTGGTTATGTCTCAATGTACGGAGAAGGTGTCGAACTTGAAGATGGTGTTCAAGTCGATGAATCGAGAAGTCTTGAGGGAATTAAAAAATGGAAACGCGCGATTATCTTAGTGGCCGGTGTCACGATGAACGCCGTTTTGGCTCTTCATCTATTCTTTATTAATAACATCGCTTTTGACCAAAAGATGTGCTATTTCAATGCGATGACGATTGCAGAAGGCAGTAAAGCTGAATCTGCTGGTTTAAAGACATTAGATGTTCTAGCGATTGATAGTTACGTGACCACGAACGATAAATATTTTAGTGGTGATAAACATTTAATCGACGCTAATGCGACTGTCACTTATAGTGACAATATTGTTGATAATGTTTTTGCTTATATGGATTTATCATCTCTAAAGAATTATAAAAACCTCGGTTTAAATAAATTCTTAACATTATATGAATCTCAACCAGGAGAAGGAGAACAACGTATTATTTCTTCAACTCCTATTGATATGGGTGCAAAATTTATTTCCGCTACTGTTAATTTCCAAACAATCGTGTTTGAGGAAGAAACGGATAATTATCATTTAACTGATCATCCAATCGTTTTAGAAAAAGATAGTGATGGTGGTTTTGAAGATTTTGGTTATAGTTTATATCTAGATGTTAAACCTCCCTTATCATTTGGTAAGGCGATCGCTCAATCATTTGTGGATTTTGGTCGTTCTGGTACCGCTATCTTTAGAGCATTCGGCTCTATGTTCACTAAAGAAACTTGGTCACAAATGGGTGGTATCGTTGCCATCGGTTTTGAATCCACAAGTGTTTTACAAAATCTCGGATGGGGTAAATTCATCTATTTATGGGGTGCTTTATCCGTTAACTTAGCGATTGTAAACCTCTTCCCATTCCCTGGATTAGATGGTTGGCAATTACTCGTTTTAGCGGTTGAAACTATCTTCCGTAAAAAGATTCCTAATAAGGTCAAAACAATTGTTTCAATTGTGGGATTGGTATTACTTTTCGCCTTCATGGGTGTATTATTATTTAAGGACGTATTTACTTATATTTTCTAATTATGATGTCGGATAAGATGGTTCGTTTCCTAACTAGTATTAAGATCAATAATATTGATGATTTTGATCTTGATTTTGAAATGGTGGGATATAACCGTTTTGATAAGAAACAACTCGACATGGTTATTGTTAAAAAGACACCATGGCAATATGAATTATTAAGAGAATTCCAAGATGGTTTAGAAACCATATCTTATAAATACCTTTTAAGATTTTCATATTTAGTGAGACCTAATTTCGATGATGTTTCTCATCTATTTGAAGATTGGTATCAAACGTTATATCGTTTACCGCCTAACCTCAATATGTACGGTGAGGGTGACGATAAAATCTATATTGAATATGCAGATGAAGCAGAGAAAGAACAATATTTAAATGCCATTATTGATTTCCGCAGTTTCTTAGAATTCCTTTGCTATGACTTTGTCATTATTGAAACCATTAAACCAAAAGAAGAAGAACAAGTCGTTATCAGCGAAAGAAAATTAAAGAAGATTATTAAAGAAGCCGATAAAGAAGCGGAAGAAGCGATTTCTAATGATAATAATGAAGAAGAAGTTCTCGATTCTAGTAATGTCGCCGAACAATTAGAAAAAGAAAGAGAAGAAATTAATAAGAATGTTGGTGATACCTTCTTAGAGATGGCTAGACAAAATCTTCAACAGATGATCGAAGATCGTAAAAGAGCCCGTCTAAATAAAAGAGGCAATTATCAACCAATCGATAATATAGATTCCATAACTGCACAGTCCGGTAACGTCGACTTTAACGGAAAGATTTTCTCTATCGAAATTAAAGAATTCGGTGGTCGTAAGAGACTAACAGTCGGTATCGGTGACGCACAAGGTGGTGCTATTTACCTCAATATGTATGAGAACAATCAAGTCAATGATGACGTGATTAAACATTTAGTGAGAAACACTAATGTGCGTATTAGAGGTGTCGCCTATTTAGATGACTTTAATAAGTCCTTACAAATTAGAGGACATTATATTGATATCCTCCCTCCTGATGAAGTGGCACCAGAGCCTAGCGAAGAACATCGTGTGGAATTGCATTTACATTCACGCATGTCAGCGATGGACAGTGTGGGTTCCATGGATGAATATTGCGAATACGCAAAAGCGTTAGGTCATACCGCGATTGCTATTACTGACCATGGTGTGGTGCAAGGTTATCCTGATGCCCAAGCCGCAGCGAAAAAGACTGGGTTAAAAATGCTTTATGGCTGCGAACTCTACATGGTGGAAGATAAGCTTAACGCTATTAAAAATCCATGCAATGTCCCATTAAATAAAGCAAAATACGTGGTATTCGACTTAGAAACCACAGGTTTAAGTTGTCGTTATGATAAGATTATCGAATTTGGTGCGGTGAAGATTGAAAATGGTTTTGAAACCGGTCGTTTAGATATTTTAATCAATCCCCAAAGAAAGATTCCCCAAAAGATTGTTAACTTAACAAAGATTCATGATGATATGGTGAAGAATCAACCGACTATCGATGAAGCCTTTGATAAAATTTTAGAATTTATCGGCGATGCGATTTTAGTCGCTCATAACGCGGCATTCGACTATCCTTTCTTACAAGAAGAATTAAAGAGTTGCGGTCGTCAACCATTACCGAACTCAGTAGTGGATACTTTGCCATTATCGAGATATTTATTCCCTAACTCACGCGCTCATAACTTAGGTGCTTTATGCCGTAACTTAGAAATTAATTATGATCCTGATGTCGCCCATAGAGCGGACTACGATGCCAGTGTCTTAAACGAAGTATGGCAACCGATGATTTCTTTATTAAATAAGATTAAACCGGGTATGACACATGCTGATTTAGGTGATTTACAAGCTACCGCGGAAAATTATAAACACTTTAGGCCTTTACATGTCACTGCTTTTGCGAAGGATAAAGAAGGTCTTAAAGATTTATATAAACTAGTTTCTATCGCTCACACACAATACTGGGCGGAAGTGCCACGTATTCCTCGTAATGAAATCGAGAAACTAAGAAGCCATTTATTAATTGGTTCCGCCTGTATGAACGGTGAAGTTTTTGAAGCGGCGAGAAACTCTAATGAAGATAGATTGAAACAATTAATTAAATTCTACGATTATATTGAAGTTCAACCTTTAGCCAATTATTCTTGGCTTATCGGCATGGATGAATTATCAGAAGAAGAAATTATCCGCTGTGTGAAAGATATTGTGAATGCTGCTGATGAAGTAGGTGTCCCTGTCTGTGCGACTGGTGACTGCCACTACGTAAAGAAAGAAGACAAGAAATTCCGTGATGTCTTTATTTCCGCGAAAGGTATCGGTGGTGTACCTCACCCCTTAAACCCTTATGCGAGAAGTCGTGTTCCGAGATTTGAAAATCCTGATCAATATTTCTTAACTACTCAAGAAATGTTAGACGCTATGAATTTCTTGGGCGAAGAAAAAGCTTATGAAATAACTGTCACTAACACAAACAAGATTGCCGATTCTATTGAGGCATTAAAACCATTACCGAATGATAAGTTATATACTCCAACCATTGAAAACTGTGAACAGATGTTAACAGATATGGTTTATGCGAAAGCAAAATCTATTTATGGTGATCCTTTACCGGAAGTTATCCAAAAACGTTTGGAAACCGAATTAAACGGTATTATTTCTAATGGTTATTCCGTTATTTATTACATCGCTCATAAATTAATCAAGAAGACCAATGATGATGGTTATATTGTTGGTTCTCGTGGTTCTGTTGGTTCTTCCTTAGTGGCTACCATGGCTAATATTACGGAAGTTAATCCTTTAGCCCCACATTATATTTGTAAGCATTGTCATCATCTAGAGTGGGTTAATGAAACCGACCCTGATGTGAGAAGTGGTTTTGATTTGCCAGATAAGAAATGTCCCATCTGTGGAGAAGAGATGATCCATGATGGACAAAACATTCCTTTCCAAACGTTCTTAGGATTTAATGCGGAAAAAGTTCCTGATATCGACTTGAACTTCCCGCCTGATTATCAAGCGAAAGCTCATGCGGAAACCAAAGTCTTATTAGGTGAAGGAAACGTCTTTAGAGCGGGTACTATATCCGGCGTTGAAGAAAAGACCGCTTTCGGTTTTGCTCGTGGTTATATCGAAAGATTAGGTTTAAATCCTGATGAATATCCTCGTGCGAAGATTGCTTATTTAGCCTCTGGTTGTGTCGGCACAAAAAGAACAACTGGCCAACACCCTGGTGGTATTGTTGTCGTTCCTAAAGAATATGAAGTTTATGATTTTACACCTGTGCAATATCCTGCTGATGATATGGATGCGGCATGGAAGACAACACACTTCGATTTCCATTCCATCCACGATACCATTTTAAAACTTGACCTTTTAGGTCACGTCGACCCTCAAGCTATGAAGATGATGGCGGACTTAACCGGTGTTGATATTTCTACTATTCCGATGAATGATCCGAAAGTCCTTTCCTTATTCTCTTCTAATAAAGCGTTAGGAATGAAACACGACTATTTACAAAATAGAACTGGGGCGATGGGTATTCCAGAATTCGGTACAGAAAACTCTCGTCGTATTTTGGAAGAGACAATGCCCACTAAGTTCTCTGATTTAGTTATTATTTCAGGTCTATCACATGGTACAAATGTCTGGAGCGGTAACGCCGAAAAACTCATTCAAAGTGGTGTGGCTACATTAAGAGAAGTTATCGGATGTCGTGATGATATTATGACTTATCTTATCTCTATGGGATTGCCACCAAATATTTCCTTCGCCATCATGGAAGACGTCAGAAAAGGTCGTGGCTTAAAACCGGAATATGTAGAAATTATGAAGGCTCATAATGTCAAACAATATTACATTGATTCCTGTAACTTGATTAAATACATGTTCCCGAAAGGACACGCGGTTGCCTACGTTACTATGGCGGTCAGAGTGGGTTATTTCAAAATCTATTATCCTCTCGAATTCTACGCCACATTCTTTACTGTGCGTTGTGACCAATATGATATTCAAGCAATGGTCAAGGGTGAACAGGCTATCATCTCTCGTTTAGATGAATTAAAATTAAAATCTCGTAGTAAAACTGAAAAATTATCTCCAAAAGAAACCGAACTTATTAAAACTTTATCTATGGCTTTAGAAATGGTGCAAAGAGGATATAAGTTCGAAAATATTAATTTAGATAAAAGTGATTCCTCTGCATTTGTGGTTAATAAAGAGAACAAATCCCTCATTCCTCCATTCAAAACTCTCGATGGTCTCGGAGAAAATAACGCCAAGACAGTCGTGGAAGCGAGGAAGGATGGACCCTTCCATTCGAAGGAAGAATTATTGCGTAGAACAAAATTAACTTCGACAAATGTGGAAGATTTAGCTAAACTAGGAGTACTCGATGGTTTGGACGAGTCCGATCAATTATCCTTGTTCGATGGATTTGATTGGTAGATAATCGGGAAGTAGCGCAGTTTGGTAGCGCGCTTGGTTCGGGACCAAGAAGTCGTGGGTTCGAATCCCATCTTTCCGACCAGTCGATAAATTATGATAATGCTTGCATTATCATTTTTTATTTAACTGCATTAGTTATAACATTTGGATATTTTAATAAAATATAAAATGCCTTATACTTATTAAGTTATGAGCACAGCCGCATTAGAGCAAACTAATATCACAAGAAAACCTGGAGCCTTTGAAAAGAGAATTCACGAAATTGATTTCCTTAGAGGCTTTTTAATTCTTTTAGTGATTATGGATCACCTCTTTTGGTGTTTAAAAGCTTATAACCTCAATTGGTATCTTGCTTCTGGTGGTAATATCACATCTTCTTTCTGGGATGGCATTCAATATAAAGAAACATTTGAAGGGGGAAATTCCTTCTTCTATTGGATGTACGCAATATTCAATTATTATTGGGTATCTTTGGCGAGAGATGTAGTGCGTTATATCGCTTTATTTGGTTTTTGTTTCTTATCAGGCATTTCTTCTGCATTCTCGAGAAATAACTGGGTGAGAGCTGGACAGATGATCGGTGTTTTTGCGGTTATTCTAGTTGGATCTAATCTATTAGATGCCTCAGGCATATTGAATCAAGTCACGAGAATTGACTTTAATGTCATCGGTGTTTTAGCGTTCTCAACCTTATTCTATTGTTTTGTGCAAAACCGCAGTTGGAAGGGAATGCTCGCAGCGACATTAGGTTTAGTTTTATTCTGGTGGTATTTGTTACCTTGGATGGCGGAATCTCCTTTAGGTAAAGGCTATGCCCCAGCATTATGGGTAGGCACAGAAATCTACGCTGACTGGATGCCTCTATTCCCGTATATCATCTTCTTCTTTGCCGGTGCTATATTCTCTTATTTCTTCTATGCTCCCACTAAGAAATCTTTAATTTCTCATAGAGGCAATTGGGAAAGACCTTTCTGCTTTGCTGGAAGACATTCTTTAATTATCTATCTCGGACATCAATTTGTTTTGACTCCGTTATTCTTACTCATCACTCTTTGCTTAGGATACTAATATGAACGAATTATTAAGTTGTTACGAAAAATTAAAAATCGCTGTCGATGATTTCCCTCATGGACTTGCTATCTATTATCAAGGTAAGAAAATCTCTTATCGCCATTTTGATAAACTCATCAATCGGATGGCGGATGTTTTAGTGAACCGCTTAAATGTCCAACGAAATGATGTTTTATTAATCGCTCAACCTAATATTCCAGAAGTCCTTATTTTATTCTATGCTGCCAACAAGATTGGAGCGATTTGTGATTTCGTTCATCCTTTTACTCCTTTTAACCAAATTAAGTCAATAATCAAGCAAACTAAGGCTAAATATGCGTTTTTATTCGAACAAAGAATCGCTAAAGAAGTCGATAGATATCGTGATTTAGCGGATATGATTTATGTCACTAGAGTGGAGGACTTTTTACCAGCGGGTAAGAAATTTGTCTACCATAATTTCATGAACAATGCGATTAGAAGAAAACTCGGTCGTTGGAGAGGACAATTCAAAGGATTCAAATATCTCAAAGATTTAAAACCGACCGGTCATATACCTGAAACTGTAACCGGAAAAGGTTTAGAAACTTCTATTCTCTTACATAGTGGTTCTACAACTGGTGATCCTAAAACCATTTGTTTATGCGATAACAATTTGAATTCTATCTCTGATAATGCTTGCGAATTTTTATCATGCACACCGGAATTCATTAGAGGTGGTGGTATGTTATCCGTTTTACCATCATTCCATGGTTTTGGTTTAACGATGACGATGCACGCTCCATTAATTACGAGATTTGCTTGTATCTTAATGCCTAAATTCTCTGCGGAAGAAACTGCAAAGATTATGAATAAGACTAAAGTCTCTTGTATTTGCGGTGTCCCGACTATGTATGAACAATTATTAAAATGTCCTGCTTTTGTTAATAACAAGCATTTAAAACGTTTACATGTTGTTTTCTGCGGTGGTGATTCATTACCGACAAAATTACAAAACGAATTTAATGAAGCGATGAAAAAAGCTGGAAGCCATTGTCAAATGTTTGAAGGCTATGGTTTAACAGAAGCTGTTTGTGTCAATGTTGTTAATACTTACAATCACAATAAACAGGGTTCTATCGGTTATCCGATGCCGGGAGCAGAATTTAGAATTGTCGATGAAGAAGGTAAAGAAGTGCCTCGTGGAGAAATCGGGGAAATCACTTTAAGATCTCCTGCGGTTATGAATGGTTATTTCCATGATGAAAAAGCCACTAAAGAAGCGATTAAAGATGGCTGGTTATATACTGGTGATTTAGGATATATGGATGAAGATAATTTCATCTTCTTTAAACAAAGAAAGAAAAGAGTAGTGAAGGTCTCTGGAGTTGGTGTCTTCCCAACGGAAATTGAAAGATTAGTGGAGAGTGTTCCTGGCGTGGAAGCTTGCTGCGCTATTCAAATCCCTGATCCGAGATTACAAAGTGCGATTAAAGTTTTTGTCGTCGCTAAATTCTTTGATGAAGAAGGTATGAGAAATATGATTATGGATACTTGCCGTAAATATTTAATTAGATGGGCAGTACCCAAAGAAATTGAATTTTGTGACTCTCTTCCGAAGACTTTATTAGGCAAAATTGATTTTAAAGTGCTTCAACAACAAGAAAACGAGAAAAGAGGTATAAAATAGTTGCGATCATGGCGGAATTGGTATACGCGCTAGTCTCAGAAGCTGGTGGGGAAACCCGTGGAAGTTCAAGTCTTCTTGGTCGCACCAAAATTGATTACTAAAAGAAGGGTTATATATGAAAAAAGAATTATTCTTAGTTCTAAAAAGTTCCGATAGAGCATTTTCTACCCTTGAAGAATTAAAAGCGCAAGGATTTAACGCGACTGTTATCAGCAGTGAATCCTTAAGACACGCTGTGGATTATTATCCAGGCGAACATCATTTCTTTAATCTACGGCAATTAGAGAAAAAAGAAATGTTAGAAAGTATTTTATGTCTATTTGTCGTCGATGATGACAAATTAGAAAAAGTTAAAGGTATTATCCGTAGATGCACAGATAACTTTAATATTATTAAAGGTTTTATGTATTCCCGTGATATAACCGATTACGAAGGATCAATCTAAAACATTATGGACTTTCATATCTTTATATACATCGCTCTTCTTTTACTTGTGGCCTTATTGTCTACAAGAATCATGAAAATCATCAAATTACCTAATGTGACCGGCTATATCATTACCGGTATTATCATGGGGCCTTTTGTCTTTGGTTTATTATTCAATAACTTCACTTTTGATGGCATTAAAGAAGCTCCTATATTCTTATATGTCGATAAGATTAAATGGGTTTCGACAATTGCCTTAGGGTTTATCGCCTTTTCTATCGGCACATCCTTTAAAGGCTCAATGATTAAAAGCGTCGGTAAAAGAGTCATTATCATTACCATTCTAGAATCATTATTAGCTTCTGTATTTGTCATTGGTGCTTTAACGGCTGCTCATTTCATCTTCCCGGATCAAGTGAGTTGGGCCTTAGTTTTAACTCTCGGCGCTATCGCTAGCGCTACTGCTCCAGCAGCGACATTAATGGTCATCCGTCAATATCGCGCTAGTGGACCATTAGTAGATACATTATTACCAGTCGTGGCCTTAGATGATGCCAGTGCATTAATTCTATTTGCTATCTTATTCCAAATCGCTACTACAATCTCATTGGGTGGTTCTTTTGATGTTTATAAGATGATTGTAAAACCGATATTAGAGATTCTCATATCTCTTGCTATTGGTGCGGTACTAGGCATTATCGTTTCCTTATTTAATAAATTGTTCTTATCAAGGAATAATAGATTGATTCTTAATATCATGTCGATATTTGCGGCTTGTGGTCTCTATTATCTATTTAAGAGTCCATATCTAGGGGGCTTTGAATTAAGTTCCTTATTAATGTGCATGGTTATAGGCGCGATATATACGAACGTCTGCAAAGATAGTGGTAAGACATTAGATGTTATGGATCGATTTACCTCCCCAATCTATTTGATGTTCTTCGTCATATCTGGCGCTTCCTTAGATTTAACGATCTTCTTCAACAGCAATGGTTTAATCGTCTTAGCAATTGCCGGTATCTATCTCGTCTTCCGTGTGGTCGGCAAATGGTTTGGTGCTTATATGGGTGCGGAAATATCTCGTTGCGAACCTCAGGTGAAGAAATATTTAGGCTTCGCTTTAATCCCACAAGCCGGTGTCGCTATCGGTTTAGCAACAACTGCTAGCACATTGTTCTCAGTTAAAGAAGAAACACAAGCAGTGGGGGCCTTGATTATCGCCATTATCTTAACATCCACATTAGTGTATGAATTAATCGGTCCAATGGTTAGTAAATTCGCTCTTAATAAAGCGGGAGAAATACCGAAAGATTGATAAAATAGCGGACTTTTACATAGAATTATTATTGTAATAGGCAACTATTATAAAACGTGCCTGTAGCTCAGTTGGATTAGAGCGTAACCCTCCGAAGGTTAAGGTCGTACGTTCGATTCGTACCAGGCACGCCATTTTTTATAAAAGCAACCGAAAGTTTACGTAAAAACAACCTGGGGTTGGTGGTTAATTAATCATCCAAATAAATATGATTATGTTGTCTTAAGGAGAAGAAATATGACAACAGGTGAAAAAATACAGAAATTAAGAAAAGAAAATAATTATGCACAAGAAGAATTAGCGGACATTATGAATGTCTCTCGTCAATCTATTTCTAAATGGGAGAGTGATGCTGCTTTTCCAGAAACAGAAAAGTTAATAACATTATCGAAATTATTTCATTGCACAATCGATTATCTCCTTAATACGGATAATAACGATATAACAAGTGAAGCGAATTCATTTAGTGAAAAGCCGGGTTTAGAAACAACAAATAAAAAAAGATTATCATTTATAATAACTTGTATAAGTGCTCATATATCGGTTTTGATTTTGTTTTTCTGCCCATGGTTTAAAGTGGCTGTTGGTAGTATTGGATATAATGGTTATTGCGAATATTATTTAAATGTAAATTATTTTGAAATGGTGTTTTTTATGACTCAAATAAACGAACAACCTTTGCCAAATATTTTTGCATTAATATCTTTTTTAACGATTGTAACGACTTTGATTCTATTGATTGTTCTTATTTTTGTTAATAACAAAGCAATAAATACGTCAATAAGAATAATGAATATTATCATCCCTTTTATTATATTAGGTTCAATGTTCTTTATTTCCGCCGAATGGGTAATCACTAGCTTATTTGTCGGATTTATTTATGCGGCTTTGATCATTTGTCAATTTGCAGTTAAACCATTAAGACAAGCTTAATTAATTGCATTTAAAATAACTAGTGGTGTGACAAAACAAAATATTTGTATTTTTGTTAACTTATTCATATAATAAATCAGCACGCCCGAGTGGTGAAATTGGTAGACGCACTGGACTCAAAATCCAGCGGCCGATGAGGCCGTGTCGGTTCGATTCCGACCTTGGGCACCATTCAACAAATTACGAGATTATACGTTAAAATCTCGTTTTTTTGTGCTTTTTAACTTCTTTTGACAATTAAGAATTGCTTTAAAATAATAAAACGTCTTTTGAAAATACATGTTTAAGTGTGGTAGGTATGCTTCGAATAGCATACCGCTCGGTATGCGACTTAATCTCACCTCCGCAGGCATAAAAGCAAAGATTTCAATAAAAAAAGACCTGATCTCTCAGGCCTAAAAATATATGAAAGCTTAGATATTCACATATACTCCAAAGTTGATAACATAGTCGGTTATCTTAACTCTGTACTTCACGGATACCTTGAGTTCTCCTTCAATTGTTGTTGGTAGCTTTGATACATCGATTAAATATTTTGATTCAGGGAAATATCTAAAGAGAAATAATCCTTGTTATGTGTCATAGAAAAGAGATTAATACACTGTATTAAAAATAAAAAGAATTAGCAACACACAAAATTGTGTAAAAAAGCACACAAAAAATAATTGTGTTACCTTTTCTTTTGTGTAATAATAATTTCGTGGAACATCAATAAAGCAACTTTGATGCGAAATAAAGGAGGAAGACAATGGCAACCGTTTTTGGAAAGGAATTACGCAAATTGCGCATCGACAAAGATGAGACAATTCACCAAATGGCAAAGAAATTAGAAATGTCCATCTCGTACTTATCAGCTATCGAAGCTGGAAATAGAAATATACCTTCCGGCTTAGTAGACAAAATAATTAATAAATATCATTTAAACAAAGAAAGGAGTGAGATCATGAGACAAGCCGAAGCAGAATCATCTAAAGAAATAAATGTTGATTTATCAAAAGTCAGTATCGAACAACGAAAACTTGTTTTTGCTTTATCACGCAAACTCAATGATATCTCTGATGAGGAATGTCTTGATATTCTCAATAGGTTGAAATAATTATGAGCAAAAATCGAGTCAGCCCCATGAGTAGGGCAGCAATAAGAAGCTATGCAATGAAAATAAGAAAACTATTAGGCTATTCAAATAAGGATTTTATCCATGCGCCTAAATTATTTGATGCATTGTCAATTCTTTTTGCTAGACAAGGACTCGATTTTGATTATAGGGTAATGCCTGATGACGATGAAATCTTCTATGATAAGGAAGAAGCTTATACTGATGTCACCACAGGTATTATTTATATTAAAGAAAGCGTGGTGGAGCAAGCTTGCAGAAGATCATATAGGCGAGGGGCTTTTACGCTAATCCATGAGCTTGGTCATTATTTGCTCCATTATTTGCAAAGCGATGCAAGATTGACTAGAGTCTCGGATGATGTATATGTGCCAGCTTATTGTGATCCGGAATGGCAAGCTGATACATTTGCTTCTGAATTCTTAATGCCTTTTGAAGAATACATTAATATGGACGAGGAGGAAATTAGAAAAACATACCACGTTTCAAGAACAGCAGCGGAGGTGAGATACAATAATATTCAAGAAGAACTTGCATAATAATTTAAGTGCAAAAAAATCACAATTGCTCGAACAATTGTGATTAGAGATATGCTGAAGCACATCAGGTAATCATATATTAGCATATCTCAAACCAATTTGAATAGCCAATTTTTGGCCAGAGGTATCAATATTATGATTAAAAAACGTAAATCTCCCTATTTAAGGGACGTCTACTTAGCTGACCTCATAGCTGATGCTAGACGAACTAAAACGGATGAATATCCGATGATTGAGGCATGGATGGTAGCCACTGAGCCACCAAAAGAAATAATTCAGTGGGATAGAAGATGTGATGTCGTTAACCCTAAGGAAACAACTATATCATTTTATTGCCAAGATCCTGGTTTCCAACCTATATTGAATAATCCGCAGAATTATGTGGAAAAATTATCTCAATATGGGCAAGTTATAGGGTTAGATGCTTCTCCTTATGACAACATGCCGCTTGTTGTCCAAAAGAGTCAAATATTTCTTAATCTGGCATGTACTTATTATTATGGTTCAAAGGGAATAAAAATAATTCCTAATGTTAGATTAGGAGATAATAGGACATTATCTTCACTGGAAGCGTACCCTAGACATACGCTTATCGCTATTGGCACACATGGATTCACTAAATTATTAGAGAATAGGCATATCTTTGCTGAACAAGTCAATATAATAGTGAATGAGCTAGAACCAGCTGGCATTTGCGTCTATGGTCCAGCATCCGATGAAATATTCGGATATGCCAGATCAAAAGGGATCCCTATTTATCAATATGATTCCTACACGATGAAAGAAAACGCTAAAGATAAAAAGCGCAAACTTTCTGAGGAAAGCAAAGATGAAGGGAAGTAATCCTTTATTTGGTCCAAAGAAAAGGGCGCCCCTTCCTGATGGCATAAGCCGTAGCCAAAAGAACAGGATTGAACGCGGTTATCGAAAAATTGATGATCACTTAAAAGATGATGATATTAGCGGTGCAATAAGAGATATCAACGGAAAACCTGTTACAAGAAAAAACGGTATCCCATTCCAACATTTAAAAGAGGTTGAAGATGCCATCAGTGGTTTAAAAAAAGAAAGGAACTCATTAATTAAATCAATTAAGAATCCTAATTTGACACCTGAAGTGAAAAAATCAATTAGAGATGCCATTAATGAATTTGAAATCAAAATAAATGAATGGGAAAAACACAAGAAAGGAATGTAATATTATGCCCAAAACTATTAAAGAAATATATAATGAGGAATTTATAAGCAATCCAGAAACCTCATTGTTAAAACATTATAATTCTGTTTTGAATAAAACACCGGATGAACTAAATGTTGCTGATATTTGCATGCTTATTAGACAGGAATTCTTTTTAGATATTGCGGTTCCAAAAGCAATCGAACTTATCAAAGACAATCATGCTGTTGGCGATTATTATGATTATTGCTTGCTTGTTAATTTATCTAAAATGGATAACCCATTATCCGAATATAAGACTGAGTTATCATCATTGGTGACAATGCTAGAAAACGACTTTTCAAAAATCGAATTTGAATTAGATAGTGACAAAGATGATTATTGTGAATCAATTCAACGCATAAAAGCCAAGATTGAAAACAAATAATTTCGATGCGAAATAATTCTAGTTATGTGTCTTGAAAAAAGGACTAATACAAAGTATTAAAGCAAAATCGAATAAGGCTCACTTAATGGTGGGTCTTTTTTCTTGACCTCGGTAGTGGCTAGGTCGTAAAAAGCAAGAGTAACTCTCGTGCTACCTATATTGAACTTATAAGCTAACCTTCGCTGCTTGTGTCCGGTGAAAATAGTATGCAAGAAGATTTATATGCCTACTGTGTAATATTTCATTTTTGTATAAACTGTACTTTTCAGGCAAAAACAACGTATAATTTCGCATATAGTTTTAATTTTTGAAGTTATTTGACGTATAATTTCACAAATTGATTTCCAAAATATTTACAAACTTTGATTCATCAAGTATCAAAGTTTTTATTTTATAATGATAAAAGAGATAGTTATGGCAAGTTCAAAAGATTATTTGGAATATGTTCTCGATTTATTAAGGGAAGTTCATGGCATCACTTATAAAATGATGATGGGCGAATATATGTTATATAAAGACGATATTCTTTTTGGTGGAGTCTATGACAATAGATTTCTTATAAAGAAGACTAAGTCTTTAGAGAATAGTGGACTTAAAGAGCAAATCCCATATCCTTCCGCTAAAGCGATGCTATTAGTTGATAGTGAAGATCCTGATGAGATAAAAGGACTAATAGCGTTAGTGGTTAATGATTTAAAATAAAAATAGTATGAAGATTCCATTAGAAACTGAAAGATTAATTATTGATAGATTAAAAGAAGATGATAAGGTTGATTATTTCAACAATATTTCTCATGATAAGAAAGTTTTAGAAACTTTTATATGTGGATATCAAGAAACTTTAGATGACTTTGATTTCTCAAAATACCTTAATAAAGATGGTATCTTCGCGATTAGATTAAAAGCTAGCGGAAGACTTATCGGTATCCTAACTAAATATTTAGTAAATGGTAAAGAGATTGAAATCGGTTATGGTATCGGCTCTTCCTATTGGAATAAAGGTTATACCACTGAAGCGGTAAAAGTGTTTATCAATTATTTATTTGAAGAAGAAGATTTTGAAACGGTCTATGCTTCTTGCTTCACTAATAATCCCTCTTCAAAAAGAGTGATGGAAAAAGTGGGCATGACATATTCTCACACCAATCTCAACGAACTGGAATATTTAGGGATAAGTCGGGACTTAATCTATTATAAAATTGATAAACAAAAATAAAGGACCTTAGGGTCCTTATATTTTTTAGTTTTTATAGAACTTCATCTCATCGAAGTATTTTCTGATGATTTCATTAAATCTTTGATATAAGTCATCATCTTTTTCTTTGCCAGCAAATCCGATGGCTTTGAATTCATTTCTCAAGTTTTTAACTTTTTCAACTTCTTCATCGGTGAATTCGGAATTAGCGAGGAGTAGACGTGCGGTTTTGATGAGTTCTTCTTTTTTCTCCGCTCTTTCGACAAAGACTTTTTGCATCTCAGCGTAGTGTTCTTTTTTCTTCTCTTGGAATTCATCCATCACTTTAGTGAAATCTTTCCAGAGATAGTCGTCACCTTTTCCAGAATAACCAACTTCTTTCCATTCTTTTCTTAAAGCGTCCATCTGTTGATTGGCTTCTCTGACGTTTTCGTTTTCGATAACTTTCTTCGCTCTTTCGATGATGTCTTCTTTTTTCGCTCTCTTTTCCGCGTTAGATTTATCTAATTCTTCGAAGAATAATCTTTTCTTTTCATAGAATTTATCTTTGACCGTTCTAAATTCTTCCCAGAGTTCATCATCGATTTCTTTCTTGGAAGATCTACCGGCTTTGCGGAATTCTTGGTTTAATCTATCCATTTCGCGACTAGCAGCGATGATCTCTTTCTTTTCTAATAATTTTCTCGCTTCAGCGATTATTTTTTTCTTCTCTTCTTGGGCTGAGGAATTTAATCTCGGATCTTTCTTCGCTAATTCGTTGAAGACTTTGATAACTTTCTCGGTTTCTTCTGCTTCGGAATAAGTTTCATCTTCTCTTTGAGAGAGATATCTAAATTCTCTTCTAAGGAGTTGTAAATCCGCTTCTCTATTCTCTAAATTTTCTTCTTTGAGAAGCTCGTTTGCTAAATCAATAAATTCTTTTTTTGTCATAATGTATTCCTGATTTCAACCTATATTGTAAATGACATTTTTATAAATATAAAGTGACGATTAAATCTTTATATGGACTTTAGTTTGTTTTTGCTTATGATATTTTTATGACCTTAGTGATTTTGATACAAATATTCTTATTAGGTATTGGATTATCCGCGGATGCATTTTCTGTCGCTTTAACGGATGGTTTAACTTATAGCGATATCAACAAAAAGAAATCTTTCTTTATCGCTGGAACATTCGGCTTTATGCAGGCTTTAATGCCTTTGATCGGTTTTTGGCTTGTGGAAATAACTGAGATTATCGCTGGTCAAGTAGTGGGCGAACAGGCTGGAGTCATCGCTAGTAAAGTAGTGGTGTGGGTCGCTTTTGTTCTCCTCTTACTAATCGGTGGCAAGATGTTAATTGAATCTATTTTAGAAATAAGAAAGCCACAAGAAGAGAAGAAACAAAAATTATTCTCTTTCAAAGAAGTAATATTCATGGGTTTTGCCACCGCAATCGATGCTTTAGCGGCAGGTGTAGCAATGCACGCTGACCTATCGACAACAACGACAGTGTGGTTACATGTTTCAATTATTTTAGTTTTAACTTTCTCTTTATCTTTAATAGGTTTATTCCTTGGAAAACAAATTACCAAATTATTAAAAGGCAAATACGAAATTGCTGGTATAATCGGAGGAATTATCCTTATCCTTTTAGCGGTTTGGGTGGTCTTAAGCCACTATATGGGATGGTAATATTATTAACTAACGATATAAAATAAGACTTCGATTAAAAATAGTCGAAGTTTTTTCTTATTTATAAAAGCAAGAATATTTAATATAATATTAAAGACTTTGTAAACGGGAGTAGCTAAGTCATAGATTCGTCAGCACGATATAATATCCGGACTATGACCATGAAAATGCGCGAGACGTTAACTTCATGAAGGAGTTATTTTATGTACGAAACGAAAAGTGCTCAAGAAACCCTTAACGAACTAAGGGTCGACCCCAAACACGGCTTAAGTGAACAAGAAGCAAGCGACCGTATCAAAGAATACGGATTAAACAAATTAGCGGAGAAGAAAAAGAAACCATTAATCTTGGTCTTTTTATCAAACTTCAATGATCCGATGATCTTTATTCTTATCGCTGCTGCAATTCTATCTTTAGCCATTGTCTTCTTTAACGCTGGACAAACCGCTGCTAAAGAAAACATTTCCTTTGGTCAAGCTTTCGAATTCTCTGAATTAGCAGACCCCATCATCATCATGGGTGTTTGTATTCTCAATGCAGTGATTTCTACTGTCCAAGAAAGCAAGGCTGAGAAATCATTAGAAGCTCTTAAGAGAATGTCTTCTCCCACATGTATCGTGAGAAGAGATGATAAACTCATCGAATTAAAAGCGGAAGAATTAGTTCCTGGTGACATCGTTATCTTAGAAGAAGGAAGAACTGTTCCTGCTGATTTGAGATTAATTGAATCCATTAACTTAAAAACTGATGAATCTTCTTTAACTGGTGAATCCTTGCCAGTTGAAAAAGATGCGAATATCGTCTTCACCGATGAAGTCGGTGTCGGTGACAAAGTTAATATGGCTTATATGTCTACACCAGTAGTCTATGGTCGTGGTGAAGGTGTTGTCGTCTTAACTGGTATGAAAACTGAAACCGGTAAGATCGCTAAATTATTATCCGAAAGTGAAGATGACGCCACTCCATTACAAAAACAATTAGCCAAATTATCAAAATTCTTAGGTATTTTAACCATCGCTATCGTGGTCTTATTATTTGGTGTACAAATGATTGACTTAGCGAGAAGCAATGGTGGAACATCCGGTTGGTTAGATGGTATTATCACTAACTTCATGTTCTCCATCTCTTTAGCGGTTGCTGCTGTTCCAGAAGGTCTACCAGCGGTTGTTACCATCGTTTTAGCTTTAGGTGTGCAAAAGATGGTCAAAGCCAATACCATTGTGAGAAAGTTACCTTCTGTGGAAACATTAGGTGCAGTTTCTGTGGTTTGCTCTGATAAAACCGGTACTTTAACACAAAATAAAATGACCGTTGTTCGCGTTTATATGAACGAACAAATGGTTAGCGAAGAAAATATTGTTAATGACGAATATAGATTATTAGCGAATGGCTTATCCCTTTGTAGCAATGCCACAGTGGATGAAGGCTTATATGGTGATCCCACGGAAATCGCTCTCGTGGAATATTCTAATAAATTAGGTGACCATAAAGCAGATTTAGAGCTTACTTATCCTCGTGTTGATGAATATCCATTTGATTCTGTGAGAAAGATGATGTCTACGCAACACGTTTATAAAGGTGAAAAGATTACCTTTACTAAGGGTGCGATTGATTCTATCTTAAAACTCGCCACACAAATATTAATCAATGGTAAAGTAAGACCTATCACTAACAAAGATAAAGAAAATATTATGGCGGCTTCTGATGCGATGGCAGTGGATGCCCTTCGTGTTTTAGGTTTAGCCTATTCCAACAATAAAGAATTAAAAGAAGAAAACCTCATCTTCGTTGGTTTAGTGGGTATGATTGACCCACCAAGACCAGAAGCTAAGAACGCTGTTTCTATCTTTAAACAAGCTGGTATTACCACAATTATGATTACCGGTGACCATAAGACAACTGCCTTAGCTATCGCCAAAGATTTAGGTATTACCGATGAAAATGGGGAAGCGCTTTCCGGTGATGAAATCGATGCTTTGACACCAGAACAATTACAAGAAAAAGTGAAAACTGTCCATGTTTTCGCTCGTGTTTCTCCCGAAAATAAAGTGCAAATCGTTACCGCGATTAGAGCGAATGGCAACATCGCTGCTATGACTGGTGATGGTGTAAATGATGCTCCATCATTAAAGAACGCTGATATCGGTATCGCTATGGGCATTACCGGAACCGACGTCGCTAAAGGTGCTGCTGATATGGTCTTAACCGACGATAACTTCGCTTCTATTGAAAAAGCTGTCGAAGAAGGTCGTGGTATTTATGCCAATATCAAGAAGACTGTCTTATTCTTATTAAGTACGAATATCGCTGAAGTTTTAGCGATGTTTATCATTGTTGTCATGTCCTTATTCATGTCGACTGGCAACTTACCGACTCCATTATTAGCGATCCATATCCTTTGGGTTAACTTAATTACCGACTCCTTACCAGCCGTGGCATTAGGTTCGGATAATAAAGAAAAAGGTATCATGGATGAAAAACCGAGAAATCCGAAAGAATCCTTATTCTCTCGTGGTGGTTATTGGATTACCTTTGGTTATGGTTTAGTGATTACTATCACAACCATCTTTGCTTTCTTTATGATTCCTTTATTTGAAAGTGATGCGAAGAACTTCATGGATGCCGCTAATATTTTGATTAAAGGATTTGAAGCTTCGCAAAGTGGAGATAACATCGCAGAAGTCGCTATCTTAGCGCAGAGCCAAACCGCGGCCTTCTGTGTCTTAGGTATTTCTGAGTTATTCCATATGCTCGGTATGACTTCTTTAAGAAAATCATTCGTTCATAACTTCTGGAGTAAGAACTGGTTATTATGGTTAAGCTTTACTTTAGGTATTGGTTTACAAATCGCTGTCGTAGAGATTCCTGGTATCAATTCCTTCTTCAAATGTTATCCATTAGATATCGCTCACTGGGGCATTATTATCGCTTTATCAGCCGCTCCGTTGGTGATTCACGAAATCGTTGCTTTAATCTTATTTATTATTAAAAGAGTGAGAAATAAGAAGAGAACAAAAGTAGCGTAGTAGAATTAATTTCTCAATTAGTAGAGTTTTAAAAATATCATTCTATTCCTCTTTATTTACCTATCTTTTATAATTTAGACCATGGAAAGAAAAACAATCGTTATTATCGGTGCAGGTGTCAGTGGACTAACTGCTGGCATATATGCTGAACAGAATGGTTTTCACGCGATCATCTTGGAGAAAAACCCATCCGTGGGTGGTCTTTGTACTGGTTGGTATAGAAAAGGCCATTATCTCGATGGCTGCATCCATTGGTTAACCGGCACAAAAGATGGTAATGATCTTAATGAAATGTGGAAGAACGTCGGAGCCTTAGGCGACGATATCAATGTTCTTCAATTAGATAGTTGGGGTCATTTCAATTATCAAGGCACTGATGTAACTTTATGGAGAGATTTAGACTGCGCAGAAAAAGAGTGGATAGAAATATCTCCTGAAGATAAAAAAGAGATTAAACATTTCTTTAAAATGGTCAGAGATATCGAATCTATCGATTTGCCATTAGATGTTCCTGTCAGTATGATGAAACCTCATAAAGTCATTAAATTAGGCTTAGATGTCTTAAATGTCTGGCCGAGTTATTTAATGACCATGAAGATGAGTTGCGAAAAATACGCAAAGAGATTTAAATCTCCAGCGATTAGATGGGCGATTACTCATGCACAACCAGGTGCGGGTAATTTATATTCCATGTTATTCTGCTATGCGACTGTCGCTAGCGGTAATGGCGGTATCCCTGAAGGTGGTTCTAAACCGATGGTGGAGAGAATGAAAAATCGTTTCCTATCCTTAGGTGGAACTTTAAAACTTAACGCTGATGTCAGCCACATCTTAAAAAGAAAGAAAACCGTTGTCGGTGTCATCTTAAAAGATGGTACAAAAGTCTACGGCGATTATGTAATATCCGCGGTTGATCCTAATTTCACTGTCAGTCATTTATTATTACAACAATATAAAGTTAATAAACTCAATGACCGTTTCTATGATTTAAAGAGACATCCCGCTCCCTCATGTTGTTTGCTCTACTTCTTAGCGGATAATAATGATATTCCCGCACCTTATTCATTTGATTGTGAGCCTTTCTATTTAGGCGGTTCTTATATTGACCATATTACCATTAGAAATCATAACTATGATGAGAAGACATTTGTCAAAGATGGTAAGACCGTTATCTCTGTCTTATTAGATCAATATAGTGAGAATTATGATTATTGGAATACCTTATATAAAACTGATAGAAATGCTTATAATCGTAAGAAACAAGAAATCGCTACTATAGTAAGAGGTAGAATTATTGCAAAATTCCCGCAATTTAAGGACAATTTACAAGTTTTAGATGTCTGCACGCCTAAAACACTTAATCGTTACACAAATGCTTCTCGTGGTGCTTATATGGGATTCTTGTTCACTCATAAAGATGGTATGTTTACCCATAATGGTAGAATTCCTGGCTTACGCAATTTCTTAATGGCGGGTCAATGGATGCAGTGCCCTGGTGGATTACCATTAGCTTTAGCGGAAGGTAAGTTCGCCATCCAAAGAATTTGTAAGAAAGAAAAACTCTCTTACGCCTTCCATGGAGCGAAAGCTTTATCGAAGAAAAACGCTCAGTAATTATTAAAAGAATTTATAAAGAGTAATTTCTTAAGAGATTGCTCTTTTTTCTTCTAATAATAAAGTTAATAAAATACTTTAAATTTAAATTTAATATATGTATAATAATCTAGCATTGGGAGAAATATAGGACTCGCAATCGGTAAGTCCAATGACTAGCTCCTAATGTGTGTTAGACTAAAAAATGCTGATTGCATCAATAAAAAGTTGCCGACTTAGCTCAATCTGGCAGAGCAACTGAATCGTAATCAGTAGGTTGTTGGTTCAATTCCGATAGTCGGCACCACTTGGGTATTTAGCTCAGCTGGGAGAGCACCTGTTTGACGTACAGGAGGTCGGCGGTTCGATCCCGTCAGTACCCACCAGTCAGTATGTAACCTGCTTCGGCAGGTTTTTTCTTTCTTTGGTGGGCACTGACTGGATTAGTTAACTAACGCGTTATACACATATTAAATATAAATATCTATAATATAGAAGAAAGAGGTGAACTATATGAAGAAATCATTAGGTTTATTGATATTAGGTTTATTAGGATTATCGTTAACCAGTTGTATTAGTGGTGAAATATATGCTGACGCTGATAAATATTTAGCTGGTGATCAAACATATGAAGAAAACATCACTTCTTTAGATATTGATTGGGTGAGTGGAACCTTAACATTAGTGGAAGATGAGAAAATCGAAGGAGTTAAGATTGTCGAAGACACAAATTTAGCAAGGGAAAGTGAATTAGTCCATTCCTATTTCCATGATGGAAAACTCAATATCCATTTCTTTGCTTCTGGCCATACTTACTTAGGTTTTAATGCTAAAAAAGATTTGACCGTCACTTATCATCCTGGATTGAGTAATATTAAAGTTGATATCACTAGCGGAACATTTAACGCGGAGACACTAACTGCGGATAAAGTATCTATTGATATGACCTCTGGTTCATCTAATATTGGGAGTATTATTTCACAAGAAGTCGATGTTGATTTCACCAGTGGCAATCTTAAGATTGGACGAGTGAATACAAATAGTTTTGACGCGGAACTCACCAGTGGTAAACTAAATGTCCAACATATCACCGCGAATAGTTTTAATGTCGATATGACTAGTGGAGATATGAAAGTCGGATTTGATGAAATTTCTAAAGCTTCATTTGAAATAACTAGTGGAAGCATTGATATGACTCTTCCAGAAGCAGGTGGAAAAGTAAAAGTTCATAAAACCTCCGGTAGTGTTAAGACAATTAGGCAATGTTCCGTCAGCGATAATCTTTATACATTTGATGAAGGCAGTGCTGATATCAAAGTGAAAATGACTAGTGGCAAGTTAACCATTAAATAAAAGGAAGGATGACTTAGTCATCTTTTCTTTTTTTATTGAAACTATATCCTTTTAAGAATAAATTAATAGAGCATGCATCTGTAGTTCAGTGGTAGAACGTCAGCTTCCCAAGCTGAATATGCGGGTCCGATTCCCGTCAGGTGCTCCAAAATATACACTTTGGCAGTTAAAACTAACTGCCTTTATTTCTATAAAGTTTCGTAGTTAGTTTAATTAAAATTGTATATAATATCTTCCATAAAGTGCTCAAGGAGTTATCAATTATGGTGTTATTTACTAAATTAGTAATGGCTGTTATGACGTCCACATTTATCTCGTCTTCTCTTTTTAACGTAAATGATTCTAATAGAAACGTAAGAACCACTAGCACCAATCGAAATGTATTTTTAAGAATTGATGATATTTCTGATTTACACGCTGGAGACAAAGTTATTATCGCTAATGAATTTGGTGGAGTATTGGATCATTTTGGTGGTAATCCTACTTATGTAGTAGCTAGAGACTATAATGGCATTAGTGGTTTAGGTGATAAATATGTCGTTACCGGTTCTTTGAGCGATTATCAAATATTAAATGTCGGAAAAATTGGAGATTATTTTACTTTCCAATTTACCTATTTATATTCCAACTACTGGGATAGAGTTAATTGTAAAAATAAGTATTTTTGTTATAGGCAAAGCGATGGAGTATATAGTGGTGATAAAGTTAATCTCTACGGCGATTTATATTTCACTAATGACCCTAATAACGCGAATGCTCAGTGGAAATTTATTCCTAGTTCCTATGGAGATGGCTTTTTCAACATGCAAAAAAGTGATGAAGCTCATGGAACTTTCATTACTTATGAAAATGGTTACACTAGATCGAGATTCTGGTATGGAGGACAAGATGCTGAAGGATGGGTACCAAATTATGGAGTCCGCCTTTATAAATATATTAATTTAGCCGATTATCAAAATATCTTTAATTTTAGAAATATACATGAACCCAATAGAACTACTTTTTATAATGGAGAAGATATCGACTTAACCGGTTTAGAATTTAATCTTTATCTTTTAGATAAGGATCTAGTTATAGACGAAAATACCGATTTAGCATCTGCTGCTACATATACGCTTCATTCTAAATATGAACATGAGAAGGGTTATTATTCATCTATCACTGTGGAAGGCTCAGGTAATTCTACGCATGCAGTATTTACTTATATTGGATTTGGATATCGCGTTTTTATTAGCATTGTTCAAGAACAACCCGAGGTTAATCAATATCAATTAATGGATTATTCTTTACTTGATTATCGCGGGACATATTATTTTGGCTTCATATCTAATGAACATCCAATGATTAATGAATATGAACAAGACTTAGATAGCTATGTTATTTTAGTTTTAAATGGCAATTCTAATAGAGTAGGTGACATGATATCTAGTGGTCCTTCGATGAATAATAATACGAAGATTATGGATATTCCCACAAGTGGGAGCTCCACATATATCCCTCAATCTAAATTTGAAGTAAAACGAGTAATAGTGGGTGGAATAAGTAAGACATATTTATATAATCCATTTAATGGATATTATCTTTCTTATGATGATGATAATTATTTATCTTATGTAGAAGAAAGCGCGTTAAGTGATAAGGAAGTCTTTTCTATTAGTGATAATAAACCGATGCTTAACGGCAATAAATATATCGTTTTTGATTATTCTAGCTTCTTAGTTTCTGATAGTCCGAATAATCCCTCAAAGATATTTAAATGGATGCCAAAATCAACTTTCTATACCGCTTTAGATGAATTTAAAACATTATTCTTTAATAGCATTAAATGCCTTTCGGAAGGACAGATTGATTTTAATGCAAACGATTGGCTAAATACCAAAACTTCTTTTATGGCTTTAAGCGTAGACATTCAAGGATATCTTGCTAATTTAATATATGTTCATAATGGTGAAGAAGCTGGTTCTACTGCTGATTTAGTCGATAGATACGATTATATAATATCTAAATATCCTGATGATTATGATGATTATATGAATAGAAAAGGCGCGGCCTATTCTAATCATTTCAATAATAGTCAAAATAGTTTTGTCTCTCCAATTAATCAAGAAACTAGTGTTTTGGTTATCATCTTGATCGTGACTAGTTTATTAACGTTTATTCCTATAATTTATTTCGTCAAAAGAAAAAGAGCGTAATCAAAATTAATCGATATAAATGGGTAGCAACAGCTGCCTTTTTTATCTCTTTTAATCGTCTCTCGAGTTTTATAACGACATTTTTATTTATAAATAAATATGTATTATGGTATCTTATTTCTATAACAGGTAATTTTATGAAAAGCACACTTAATAGAAATGTCCTCACTCTTTATTTTGAAGGAGAAATAAATTCTTATAATTCTGAAACTATAGAAAATGATATTGAAAACGTTTTAAGCGATGTCACATTTAAAACACTCATCTTAGATTTTAGCAATGTCAATTATATTTCTAGTGCTGGTTTAAGAATAATCTTAAAATTAAAGCAAAAATATGATGATGTTCATATAATTGAAGCTTCTTTAGAAGTTTATGATGTTTTATCAATGACTGGTTTTACTAATATCATGGACGTCAAAAAAGTATTAAAAAGAGTTAATGTCGAAGGCGCGGAAGTTATCGGTAGTGGATTCTTCTCCACAGTTTATCGTGTCGATAAAGATATGATTATCAAAGTCTTTGAGAGAACTAGCGATCCTAACCAAATTGAAAGAGAATTAAAACTCGCTAAACAAGCCTTTGTCTTAGGCATTCCTACTGCCATATCTTTTGATATCGTAAGAGTTGGGAATAAATTAGGCGTTCGTTTTGAAATGTTAGATTGTATCTCTTTAAAGAATGCCTTCTTACAAATGCCTGATCAATATGATTATCTTATAGATAAATACGTTGCTTTATTAAAGAAGATCAATACTACTGATTGTATGGATCCTTTATTACCTAATCTTAAAGACTTCTATTTAGAAAAAGTCGAAGTGATTAAGAGATTCTTAGATGAAGAACATTATTTAAAAGCCAAGAAATTAATTGAATCACTTCCTGATGCCATGACCTTTGTTCATGGAGACTGCCATTTCAAAAACATCATGTATCAAGGTGATGATTTCTTATTAATCGATATGGACACCTTATCAAGAGGCGCACCGATATTTGAATTAGCCGCTATTAGAGCGCCTTATGTCGCCTTCGAAGAAGATGATCCTGGTAATAGTGAGAAATTCTTAGGGGTGCCACCTGAATTATCACAAAAAATCTATCATGATGTCGTCAAGAAATATACCGGTAAAGAAAGCCAAGAAATCGAAGATAAAATCGCTTTGGTGTGCTATATCCACATGATTTGGTGGAACACCGTTAACACACCAGAGAATAAAAAGAGATTAGAAGGATGCAAATCTCGTCTGATTGCCCTTTTAGATAAATATGATGATTTAGATATTAAATAATTATGGAAAACGCCGAGAGAGAAAAATATTTAAAAGCGTATTACGAAAACGAAGCGGATGCTAATAAGCATATGGCTTTTGCCAATGTCTTTTCCGCTATCATAATGACTGTTTTCTGGGTTTTATATATTTTTAAAGTCCTACAAGTAAGTCCCAATATTTATATCCTTATTAATATTATTTTCCCTTTAGGCATTTTCATTTTGGTCAGTCCTTTATTTTATATAAAGACCACTAAGATATTAAAACCAAGATTTAAATATTTCGTGGTTTTCTCCTTCATTTTAGTGGCCGCTGCCTTGAATATTATTATTCCTAAACATGCAACCTTATTGTGGGCATTATCGATATTGATTGTCACTCATTACTATAATCCGAAATTAGGTTTATTTGCTTTTATCTCCATATTAACATTGATGTTTTTTTGCTTATATGGTGGGGCATTACTTGGAGAATATGATCCTAACTTATTAGGGCCAGGTGTTATCGAAGATGGTAAGATCATTTTCCCAGAGAGTACGATTGATAGATATAATATGCTCCATCAGATGTTGTTAGAGGGAGAAAATAGATATCTAAAGATATTCTTATTCTATTATTTGCCACGTGCCGCTATTTTAACTTTAATCTTCTTTGTTATTAATGCGTTGAATAGAAGAACTTATAACTTATTAGTTAAAGAATTAAAAGTTAGTAGTGATAATCAAAAGACCAAAACCGAATTAGAAGTCGCTAAAGAAATTCAACTAGCGACATTGCCAATTGAATTTGTCACTAATGAGGATGTGGAAATTCAAGCGGAATTAAAGCCTGCGAAAGAAGTGGGTGGAGATTTCTATGACTATTTTGTTTTAGATGATGACCACGTAGCGATATTAATCGCTGATGTTTCTGGTAAAGGTATTCCTGCTGCGATGTTCATGATGAAAACAATTACTTGTTTTAAAAACTATGTCTCTTTAAAAAAGAGCCCTGCTGAAACATTAAAAGAAGTAAATAGAATTATTTATCAAGGTAATGACTCCAAGATGTTTGTGACCTGCTTCTATGCGATTGTTAATACTAAAACTGGTGTGACGAGATACGCTAATGCCGGTCATAATCCTCCAGTGATTGGCCAATTTGGTTCCTATCATTATTTAAAATGTAATTCCGGTTTTGTTCTCGGTGGTTTGTCGGAAGCTTTTGTGAAAGATGAAGAAACACAATTAAATAATGGTGATACCATCACTTTATATACTGATGGAATTACCGAAGCGAGAAATGAAAAAGGTGAATTCTATGGCAATGATAGAATGATCAATTTATACAATAAAAGAGAAAATTCTTGCTTAGTAGAATTACACCACTCGTTGAAAGATGATGTGGAGAAATTCGCTAATGGTGCTGAGCAGAGCGATGATATGACTTATATTACTCTTAAATACCATGGTGATAAATGTGAATATGAAGAACAAGAATTTGTTCCTAAGATTGAAAAAATCCCAGAAATGTTGGAATTTTTACGCCTTTTTGCCGAAAAAATGAACATTGAAAAGAGTTTTATTAATAATTTATTAGTGGTTGCTGATGAATTATTATCCAATAGTATTAAGTATGGTTGCGAGGAAACTAATGAAAATATTTTCATGCGCATTTTATATAATTTAGAAAGAAAAGAATTTATCCTCACAATCATTGATCATGGTAAAGAATTCAATCCTTTCTTAACCAATAATCAACCTCTTGAAGGAGACATCTCTAATAAAAAAGAGGGTGGCTTAGGAATTTTAATTGTTAAAAAGCTCATGAGCGAATGCGCACATGACTATATTAATAAGAAAAATATTTTAATTCTCAAAAAGAAATTCTAATAAATATGAATGTTCGTTCATATAATTGTTGAAAATATGAATGGTTTTTCATATAATATTTTCGGATGGTAAAAAAATTATGATTAACAAAATACCTAACGAAGATGTTATCAGTAAGATGAGAGATATGCTCTCGATCGTCAGTGATATGACGAGATTAAGAATTCTTTTAGCTTTGCTCGATGAGAGTAAGTGCTGTTGTTCCGCTGAAGAAGCTTGTTCGATGTGCGGCAAATGTGAGAAGAGAACTTGCATGATTGAAAAATGTGTCAGCGAGTTAGTAGTGGACACTAACGCTAGCCAATCATTAATCTCTCATCAATTAAAAGTTTTAAAAGATTTTGATTTAGTCTCCACTAGAAGAGATGGTAAGAAAATTTATTATTCTTTAAAAGATGGACATGTCAAACAACTGATTAGCGTAGTTTTAGAACACGCGATGGAGGATTAATTATGGTCAAGAAAACTTATCATATCTCCGGTTTTGATTGCGCTAACTGTGCAGCGAAAGCAGAAAGACATTTGGCGAGTCAAGAATATATAGAAGAGATTAAAATCGATTTCCCCACAAATAAGATGTTTATCACTTATAGTGAGAAACCACTTAGTGTGAAAGAATTAGCGAAAGTTATCGCCGAAGTTGAAAGCGATCCTTTAGAACTATATGAAGAAGGATTAGTGAAAAAGATATATCACATTTCCGGTTTTGATTGTGGTAATTGTGCCGCTAAAACTGAAAGACATTTAAATACAAAAGAATATATTTCAGAGGCTAAAATCGATTTTTCAACCAATAAGATGTATATCTCATATAATGAGAAAGCTCTTTCTTTAGAAGAATTAAAAAGAATCATCAAAGAAGTAGAAGATGATCCTTTAGATATCTATGAAGAAGGTATCGAGAAGAAAGAAAAGAAAGAACAAAAAATCTTCACTAAAAATATGTGGTTTATCCTCTTTAGAGTGATATTTGCCACTTTAGTAACTTTAGTGTGCGTTTTCCTTTTAGGAAAAACAGAATATAACTGGTTGAGATTTGCTCTCTATTTAGTGACATTCTTTGTGGTTGGATATGATGTGATGTGGAAAGTAGTGATGCATATCAGACATTTAACTAACCCCTTAGATCACAACTTATTAATCTCTTTAGCAGGTATTGGCGCTTTCACTTTATGTGCGATTCAATTCACTCACTTAGATAGTGCAAATCCTAATATGGATATTTTTGGTAATCATATTATTCATTCTTTAAGTAGCGATTATTCTATCGCTATGGACCACGCTATGGATGCGATGATGGTCATCATCTTATTCCAAGTGGGAAGAATTATTGAAGGCGTCGCTACTAATAAGAGTAAAGCAGCGGTTATGAAAGCCGTAGAACTTCGTGTTGATACCGCTAATCTAGTAACTGATGAAGGAATTAAATTAGTTAAACCAGAAGATTTATTAGTGGGACAAACTATCATTGTTAAAGTCGGCGAATTAATACCTATTGATGGTGTCGTTCTCGATGGTGAAGCTTTAGTGGATACTTCTTCTTTGACTGGTGAATTTGTACCAACTAGTGCGAAGAAAGGCGATGAAGTTTATAGTGGTTGCTTATTAAAGCAAGGACAAATCACTGTGGAAGTGAAAAAGATTTATGCAGATTCCACAGTTAGTAAAATCATCGAACTTATTACCAGTGGTGGCGAAAAGAAATCTAAAGCTGATGAGTTCATCGCTAAATTCGGTAGATTATACACTCCAATAGTGGTTGTTGTTTCAATCTTAGTGATGGTCATTATGGGTTTAGTTACTGGCCAATGGATGTCTTCAGTTTATGAAGGATTAGAAATCCTTGTTACTGGTTGTCCTTGTGCGATTGTCATCTCCGTACCTCTTGCTTATTTCGCAGCGATTGGTTTAGCGAGCAAAAATGGTATCGTTGTGAAAGGCGCAGCTTTCTTAGATAAATTAGTGAATATCGGTACTTTAATGACCGATAAAACTGGGACATTAACAAAAGGTTCATTCTCTATTCAAGTTGTTAACGCGATTAACGCTAGTGAAGAAGAGATGCTAGATGATTTATACGCGGTTGAATCATTATCTAATCACCCAATTGGCAAAGCTATTTGTCACGATAAGAATTTAGAAAAAACGGCCGCAAAAGTGAATAATTTTGTGGAAATTGCGGGTTTTGGTGTTGAAGGTGATTATGAAAATCATCACATCATTGCTGGTTCTAGTAAGTTATTAAAGAAATATGGTATAACTCATGATTTAGCCAAAGAAGTTGGTACAGTTATCTATATTGCTAAAGATAATAAATACTTAGGCTATGTGGTCTTGTCTGATGAGATTAAAGAAAGCGCTACCCAAATGGTGTCATTACTTCATAAACAAAAAGTGGAAGTGGTCTTATTAACTGGTGACCACGAAGAGAACGCTAAAGATATTTCTAATAAGTTAGGTATTGATAGATACCATAGTGAGTTATTACCAGAACAAAAGAGTGAAATCTTAGAACAAGAGATTAATGGCAGTAAGAAAGGTGTGGCCTTTATCGGTGATGGTATTAACGACGCACCGAGTATTATTCGTAGTGATATCGGTATTGCCATGGGTGGTATCGGTAGCGATATCGCCGTGGAAAATGCTGATATCGTTATCATGAACGATGATCCAGTGAAAGTTTATGATGCCATTAAGATTGCTAAGATTGCTAGAAGAGTTTCCATCTTTAATATCATCTTCTCCTTATTAGTGAAGATTGCTGTTGCAGTATTAGTCATCATTCCGCAGATAGAAATTCCGATGTATGTCGCAGTTATCGCTGATACCGGTTTAACCGTTATAATGGTGCTTAACTCCTTAGCGATTTTGTATCGTAAAGTCAGAAGAAAATAATATATTATTTTAAGTAAATTCTACCAATAGAAAAAATAACTCTACTTTTTCAAAAATAGAAATTAGAGAAGCAAAATCTATTGGTAGATTTTATTTTATATTTTGGTCATTTAAGATAGTGGCATGTCAATTCAAGAAGTCGAAATTCCTAAATACTCTTTAGCAGAAGAATTACTAAATGCGATATCTCACGGCTTAGGCGCCATATTCGGTATCGTGGCTTTAATATTAATGCTTGTAAAGACCATTCCAACTGGCGATCCTTTTGCGATAACTAGTTCTATAGTTTATGGATTATCTTTAATCATTTTATTTACTATTTCTTGTATTTATCATTCGTTAGGTAAAAACAATGGTAAACGAGTATTAAGAATTTTAGACCACGATATGATTTATGTTCTTATCAGTGGTACTTATACACCTTATATGCTCGTCTCTCTAAGACCATATAATGTTTGGAATTTAGGAACATCAGTAGTGGCTTACGTAATGCTTGGATTTGTGTGGGTTTGTTGCATTATAGGAGCAGTATTTAATTCTATTAATATTCATAAATACAGACACTTAAGTATGACTTGTTATATCATTTCCGGATGGGTAGTGGTAACGGCGTTATTTGTTCTATGGAATATCATTACTCCTTGGGGCGTCTTGCTCTTATTATTAGGTGGTATCGTTTACACAATTGGCGCAGTTTTATATGCGATTGGCAAAAAGAAGAAATATTTCCATTCTTTATTTCATTTCTTCGTCCTTGCTGGTGCGGTATTGATGTTTATATCTGTGTATTGTTTTGTTCTATAAAAAATCTCCGAAATTCGGAGATTCTTTATTTTAATAAATCAATTATTCATTGAAAGCGAATTTTTCCGCAGTGGCAATCGCGACTTCTATCATTTGCACTAAGCCTTGTTGTCTTTCTTCCACTGTGGCTTTTCCGGGTTTGACAAAGGAATCAGTAACGGTTAATAAGCATAAGGCTTTCTTACCTAATTTGGCAGCGTTGCAATATAAAGCAAAGGATTCCATTTCCACACCCATGACACCTAATGAGGCCCATTTTTTCCACATATCTGAATCAGCATCGTAGAAGACATCAGCGGATAAGATGTTACCCGCATGATAGGGGATGTTAGATTTTTTAACTACATCATAAGCAGCGAGCATTAATTCTAAATCCGCGCTGGCGGAATATGTGCCATTTAAATGATATTGAGCTACCCAGTTGCTATCGGTACTAGCGGTGGTGCAAATTAAGACATCAAATAAATTGATGTGAGGTTGATAAGAACCACATGTTCCAACACGGATGATAGCTTCTACTCCATAATGAGTGAATAATTCATAAGAATAAATACCGATAGAAGGTTGACCCATACCAGAGGCCATAATGGAAATTCTCTTACCATTTTTAGTGTGGCCGGTGAATCCTAAGATTCCTCTAACATTAGTTACTTCTTTATAATCGGTTAAGAATGTATCCGCCATCCATTTAGCTCTTAATGGATCTCCTGGCATTAAAACGACATTCGCAAAATCGCCATCATTAGCGTTAATATGAGGTGTTCCCATAAATAAGTCTCCTTTTTCGCTTATAATTTTATCGCATTTAATCTCTTTATAACAATAAAGATTAAGTTTTTCATTTTTAAAGTGTAAGATGATAATACGATGAAAGAATTAGAAATCAGTATCACTCATATTAAAATTTTAGAAACCATATCATATTTAAATCAAAAACATATGTATCCGGTTTCTGATGGTATTTATAAAATAGTGGCAGGTATTATCGATGAAGAAACCATCGAATTACAGGATGTACCCACATTTGGTACATTAATATCTTTCGGTAGCAAAAAGGTGTGCCGCTACTTATTAGCGTTGCAAAGACATAGATATATCAAAAAAATCTATGCGAAAGCACAGGATTGTTTGGTATATGTCACCACAGAACTCGGCGAATCTACATTAATGAATTATCATAAAAAGCATAAAAGACCATTCATTAAGAAGAAAAGAATTATAAAAAGAACGATATTTACGATATAAGTTTTATTTTATAAAAGATTGAATATTATCAATATCGTGTTAAGATAAATTAGGTTAGAAAAAAGGAAAATATCAATAAATGGGAACATTTGCATGGAATAACGGTTGGTTATACTTCGGATTAACACTCGGTTTGTTAATCGCTGTTTTCGGCATTTTAGTATTCACATTTTTCAAAGTTTGCCGTAGAAAAAGCGCTTTTATCGTTTTAGGTGTTGGCTTTGTTTTATTCTTCCTTTGTTTCTTATTTAATCTCTGGATTTTAGCGATGGTTATCGCAGCGATATTTGCTGCTGCTTTAACTGTTTGTTTGTTCTCAAATCTCGGTGATTTGCGTGCTTATTTAGCTAATCCATTTAAGAAAACATCCGCAAAAGTCACTAATTTTGGTGTTGAAAAAATCTATAATCGTGAAGCTTTATATAAGAAGATTGAAACCACAGTTCTCGCTTTAAGCGCGAGCAAAACTGGGGCAATTATGACTTTTGAAAAGAATACCTCTTTAAACGATATTATCAAAAATGGTGTTCCCGTTCACGCTCCTGTATCAGTGGAATTATTAGAAACTATTTTCTATGAAGGTACCAGATTGCATGATGGTGCAGTAGTGATTCATGGTAATGAAATCATCGCTGCTAGTGTTTTCTTCACTCCAACCACCAAACCTTTCGCTGTAAAATATGGTTCCCGTCATAGAGCTGCTATCGGTATCTCCGAAATTTGCGATGCCATTACAGTAGTGGTTTCTGAAGAAACAGGACGTATCTCATTCGCTGTTAATGGTGAATTAGAAACTGTTGATCAATCTCTCTTCTTAAGGGTGTTTGAAAACTATATGAGCGATGGTGGAACCACCGCTAAAGAAAAGGAAGAATAGAAATATTCTTTTTTTGTTTATGGACAGTAAATATATTTATGATTTTATAATCAAAATCCAAGCCATCGCTAAGATTGGTTTAACATACTCAAAAGACCCATATGCTTTGACCAATTATCAAGAGATTAATGATTTATCAAAGAAGTTTTTAGAAGACTTTGAAAATGTGAAATTTGATAGACCTAATTATTTCTCCAAAGATATCTATCCCACTCCTAATGTCTCTGTAAGAACAGTTATTCTGAATAAAGATCGCACTAAAGTGTTGATGGTTAGAGAAGCTGCTTTAGGTACTTATTCTTTACCAGGAGGCTGGGCGGATTTATATGATTCTCCATCTAAAACCGCTAAGAATGAATGTTCCCAAGAAGCAGGAGCAGACATTGAAGTTGTGCGTTTGGTGGGCATTTTAGACCGTACTCCATTCAAGAGTAGTGCCTCTATTCCGGAATACGTTATCGTCTTTGAAGGAAAGATTATTGGAGACCTTCATGAACATGAATACGAAACCGATGATGTAGGTTGGTTTGAAATAGAGAATTTACCACCTATTTCTCGTAAGACTAGCCAAGAGGAATTATTAAAAATGATCATCGCTGCTAGAGATAATAAAACCATATTTGATTAATTGTTTCTTAAATGCCCTTACTAATAAGGACATTTTTGTTATAATTATTATTACTATGGGTATTAATTTTAAATTTAATCGCATATTATCATACCTCATCGATGGCTTAGTGATGTTTATCCTTATGGCCGCAATAGTGGTTGCTCCAGCGATTATTTTTATTCGTGATCTCATTAATGATAGTTTCAATACTAACGAATTCTTATGGTTAGCGTTTTCTATATTTGCTTCTTTCTGCGTTTGGATTATCTATTTAGTGGTCAGCGAGATTATCTTTAAGAACGCAACATTAGGAATGAGATTAAATCATTTGACCTTTAGACGTATCAACGACTTGGAAATGTCTATCAATACTTTAATCTTTAGAGCGACTTTCTTTGTAATTACTGTGGCATTTACCTGTGGTTTATCAGTAATTTTTGATATTTTATCGATGATTATTACGGAAAATGGAAAGACTTTTCACGATGTTTATTCTTATGTAAAGGTGGTGCCGACAAATGACCTTTACTAGTTTAAACGCTGGGCAAATCGCCTTCTTAATTATCGTTCCCTTAATCGCTTTAGTGGCTATTGGTGTCTTTTTATATTTCCCGATTAGAAATAAAAAGATGAAAACTAATTTCCGATATTTCTATTACAAGAAACTCTATTCCATCGCGATGGATAGAGATTATTACTTAATCAACAATTTCTTATTCAAAATCGATTCTGCTCATGTGGGAAGAATTGATCATATTTTATTTGGCGATAAATATATTTATATTTGTACAGATTGTTACTTCGAAGGAAACATCGATGGCAAGGAAGCTGATTTATCTTTTGTCTTATACAAAAAAGACGGCACGAAAGTTTATGAAGATAATGTTATATCCGCGAATAGAAAACTAATCGAAAAATTATGTCTTATTACTGGCCTAGACCAATCTTTAATGATTGGTATTTGTATCTTTAATGATGATTGCCGCTGCTCTGTACAGACTAATACGAAATCATCATATATGATTCAAAGAGGTCGCTTAAAAGCCCTGATTAGAGCTATTGAATCAAGAGATATTGGCGAGATTAATAAAGACCAATTAGCCTCGGCGGTAAGGGCGATTGATAAACTGAATAGGAGAAAGAGAAAAGGTGGGCAAAAGTAAGTTAAAACAAATAGCGATTGCTCAATATAAAATTTCGCCATCAGCATCCTGGTTAATCGGATTAAAAACTGGCCTATTAATCAGCGCTATCTTGGCGATTGATTTTATTTTACCAATGTTTTGTTTTATCTCTTTTCCTTTACTAATTGTCCCGATTTTATTCGGTTCAACAGTGGAGCATTCTTTATTAGAGAATAAGATTCCTTTAACTTTTAGAAATTCTTTAAAAGCTTTCTCTTTATATTTCCGCCAATCATTCTTTGGCAGTTTTTCTATTATTCGTTCTTTTTTATGGTCCCTATTAGTGTTCCTCGGTTTTGAGACAATCATATCTTTTGCCGCTTCTCAAATTATGCAATATACTTCTCCAGAATTCGTCGATGCGATGAATACGTTCTATTCATTAATCGAAGATAGCTCTTTTAATATGAACGATCTCAATAATGTTTTGATGATGAATAATTATGTTTTACTTAATTATGCTTGTATTGTTTTATTTCCATCTATCTACGCTGCTATTATCTTCTTTATATATAAAATCACACGTTATGCGATAACGATTTATTTAAGGTCTTCTTTAGGGGAAGTGAACAATAGATTTGTTTCTTATGTCTTCCGTAATGTCACTCATAACAATATGAAGAAAACATTAAGATCTTATTTCTCTCTTCATTGGCCTTTATTCGTTTTATTGATTATCGGTTTAGTGGGAGGAACTATCGGAGGATTCTTCATTAGACAAGATGTCTTATTTGTCTTAACATTTGCGATTGTCTCCGCTTCCTTGTTAGTGACTTTCTATCTTCCTTTCTATTTTTCTAATCAAGAAGCTTTATTCACCTATTTCGATAATGATTTCCAAAAGGGAATAATTAATATCACTAATAAACTTCTTGTGGATATTCAAAAAAATATCGATTTATCAAATGAAGAAAAAGAGGAATTAGAAAAGAAAATCTCCTCTCTTAATAATCCCTTAGATGACGAGGAGAATAAGGATGATAAAAAATAAAAAACAGTAGTGACCTACTGCTTAAATCAAACTGGAGCAAGTGACGGGAATCGAACCCGCATATTAACCTTGGCAAGGTTACGTTCTACCACTGAACTACACCTGCAATTTGCAATCGGTTTTGCCAAATCGCTCAATTATTATAGCAAAATAAAATTAAGTTGCAATATAATTTCAAATTGAAAAGTAAAAAGAGGTATTAAAAATGATTACCAACGAACAATTAGCTAATCTCATCTTCCCAGAAATTCATGAAACAATTGAAGATTTAGAGAAGAGATATCCAAAGAGAAATCTTAAAGATGGAGCGGAAGTCACTAGATTCGCTCCTAGTCCTACCGGATTCTTACATACCGGTTCTTTATTCACATCGATGATTTGCCACAAAGTGGCCCATCAAACCGGTGGTGTTTTCTATGTGAGATTAGAAGACACTGACACTAAAAGAGAAATCCAAGGTAGTGGTGAACAATTATTATCCCAATTAAATGTCTTTGGTGTGAAACCAGATGAAGGCTATATGGGTGACCATGAAGAAGGACAATATGGTCCTTATATTCAATCCCAAAGAGCGGATATTTACAAAGTAGCGATTAAACACTTAATCTCTATCGGTAGAGCCTATCCTTGTTTCTGCTCCGCGGAAGAATTAGACGCGATTAGAAAAGAACAAGAGAAGAAAAAACAAAATCCTGGCTATTATGGTGAATTTGCCAAATGTCGTTTCTTAACTAATGAAGAAAGAGAAAAACTCATCAAAGAAGGTAAACCTTTTGTCATTAGATTTAAGAGTAATGGTGACCACACTAAAAAGATTGCGGTTAACGATTTAGTCCATGGCGACTTTGAAATCGCCCAAAATGATCAAGATATCGTCATCTATAAGAGTGATGGTTTACCAACTTATCACTTCGCACACTGCGTCGATGATCACTTTATGAGAACTACAACAGTTATTCGTGGCGAAGAATGGATTGCTTCCTTACCGATTCACGTCGAATTATTTGAAGCGATGGGATGGCAAGCACCTAGATACGCTCATTTACCAGTCATCATGAAATTAGATGAAAATGGTAATAAGAGAAAATTATCCAAGAGACTCGATAGTGAAGCAGCTTGTAGTTTCTTCTTAGAAGATGGCTATCCACCAGAAGCTTTAATCATGTATTTATTAACTATTGCTAATAGTAACTTTGAAGAATGGATTCTCGCTAATAAATTTGAGAATATGGAAGACTTTGTCTTTACCTTCTCCAAGATGACCCTTGATGGTGCTTTATTTGATATGGGTAAAGTGAACTTCTTCTCTAGAGAATTATTAGGTAAGATGAATAAAACCCAAATTACCGATAGAGCGTTATCTTACGCGAAGAAATATAATCCGGAATTATTAAAGATGATTGAATCTGATCGTCCATATTTCGAAGAGATTATGAATATCGAAAGAGAAAAAGAAAATCCTCGTAAAGACTATGAGAGATTTGGCAATATGCCAGAAATCATCGGTTTCTTCTATAAAGATAAATATGAGGCTTTATTAGAGAACTCCTTACCATTTAATGAGAAATTCAATAAAGAGACTATTGCGGATATCTTATCTGCCTTAAGAGATGAATTATCTCTAGATTTAGATGAACAATCTTGGTTTGCTTCCATGAAACAAATCGGTGTCAATCATGGATTTGCGGGAAGCAAAGGCGAATTCAAAGCCAATCCTGAAGCTTATAAAGGTTTAATTGGTGATGTCGCAGAGATGTTACGTATTACTTTAACCGGTAGAAAGAATTCACCAAATTTATATTACGTTATGAAAATTCTTGGACATGATGAATGCGCAAGAAGGATTAACTTAGTTATTTCTAAATAAAACTTTTGAGAAAACTTTATATTAGTATATAATAGTGGTCGCATTATTATATGCTAAATGGTCCTATGGAGAAGTGGCTTAACTCATCGCCCTCTCAAGGCGACATTCACGGGTTCGAATCCCGTTAGGATCACCAACTTAGTTAAATAGGATTGATACAATGTGTCAGTCCTTTTATTTTATTTCTTCTGCTTCAATAAAATCCACCCAGCTACCATAGTCATAATTTCTTTTTGTTTCAGAAGTATGGATTATTCTAACGTAAGGAACTTTTCTTTTTATGGCATCGGGCAATATTTCTAATGGGTGTATATTATCGATGTTTCCTTCCTCAATGATTGCCGTCTTGTACACTATTTGTATTCCGCAAACACTTCCTCTGCCCCATTTTAAAACAAACTTTTTCACCTTACTTATCCCCGCCTTTTTCTAAATTCTCAATTGTTGGCAAAGAAGATTTATATTTATCTGGTATTAAATTCGATAATTGGTATTCAGAAATGCCAACAGGTAGATTTATTCCATTTATTATGTGTTGAGCCAAGGTATTGTCTTTGTTTCTACAAACCAATATTCCGACAGTTTTGTTATCGCATTCACCTTTTAATGCTGCATCAATGGCGGCAGTGTACCCAATCATTTGTCCCATATGTTCTGGTTTAAATTCACCTGTTTTTATTTCTATCACCACATAGCAATGGGCTTTGATGTTATAAAATAACAAATCGCAGTACATTTCCGTATAGCCCAGTATTAGGCGAACTTCTTTTCCTACATATGCAAATCCATTTCCGAGTTCCAAAAGAAATGACTCTATATGCTTGGTTAATTCGTCTTTTAATTCTTTTTCATCATAGTTTTCCCTAATTGTTAGAAAATCAAATTCGTAAGGATCCTTCATTATTTGATTTGCTATGCCCTCATCAATTGAAGGCAACTGTTTTGTAAAATTGTTTATCGTGTTTTGGTTTCTCTCATATACATTTGCCAAAATGCGACTTTCCAAATCATACCTCGACAAATTGTTTTCAACTGTTGTTTTGATATAGAATAAACATTTTTCAATCGTTTTACATTTGTCAATGATAATTCTGTGGTGGCCCCAAGGCACCAACAACAATTGTTCCACAACTTGTGGAAAAATCTTTTTATACAGAGTATAAAATCTTTCAGCATATCTAATGTTTATTTGAGATAAACCTTTAACATTAGGGTTCCTCTTAATTAATTCGTTGCTCAGCGTTTTATAGAACGTGTTTCCATAACTTGCTTTAAACGATGTTTTGGCTATTTCCTCACCCAATTCGTAATAGAATTTGATAAGTTCACTGTTAACGTGGATAGCAGCTTTAATTTGAGCTTTTTTGTAATTATGGGAAAGACTTTCAACCCAATTTTGAAATTTTGTGTCGATTAGCATTTTATTTCCTCCTATATTTTTATCGACTAGGTGTTTTAGAAGGAAAATAAAACCATCCAAACCAAAAACACCTTTTGTAACTAACTGCTGATATTCCTACCAACCATAGTTACTGGTGTTTCATCCCTCGTTGGATGGCCACTGATTCAAATAATAAATATTTGTGTGGAGCGTGGGTAATATTGCTACATAAACCGTGTCCTAATGGTCGCCATTTATTTATGTACCGCCTTTACCTTCTGGGCGATGCTTTCCACAACGCAAGATCCTAACACGTCCAATCTTGCGGTCTTTATTAGGGTGTCCTATCGTTTACCTGCGTATGGTCGACTTTGCTTAATGCTAGTTCATAGCGCCGATAGTCTGCTAATAAATATAAATTTATTATATAACATTTATAGTGCTAATCAAATGATACATTATGTAGCGTGATAGAAATGAAATGTAGCGTTGTATCAAAACATTATGAGTGAAAAAAACAGAATATTCACAATTAAAATTAAGAGCGATGATTTGACAACAAAGCCTGTTTAAATGATGATTCGTTGGTTTTAGTATTTCAATCTGCTTAGCGATGTTTAATTTTAATTCTTCAATAAAGACAGGAACTCAAAGAAAGTAGACTAATATGTTCTAAAGATGAAATTGACCTTAAATGGTCTTTTTTAATATTTGTTGCTATAATGCCTTTATGGAAGAAACAAATTTAATTAACGCTCCTGTTTTAAGCAAGAAAGAAAATGTAGCAAAGATTATATCTATCATTGTCTTTTCTCTTATTGTTACAGCGTTTATCGCTACACTTTCAATAGATATCGCTATTGTGGGCAAAGCATTTGCAATGTTTATATTTTCTTTATTTGCCGCAGTAGTGGTGTTTGTTGTTGCATTTGTACTTTTTGTGTTCTCCTGCATATTTGTGTTTGGAATAAAACTACTTGAGTCTCATGGCTTTTGGCCAATTAACTGGGCTGTTGCTACTTTTAAACAGATAAATGCAGACTATACGTTAACCAGTTCTCAAATATCAACACTCTCTATTCTTAGGATTGTTATCTTTGCTGTTTGTATATTATCTTTTATAGCCTCTATAGTCGTGCTATCACTAATAAGAGTCCCTAAAAAAGAAAAAGGACAACTAAAGGTTAAAACAGGCAATAACAAATTATCAAAAGCCTTTGGAATTATTTCATTAATTATGTCTATCCTTGGTGCATTTGCATCAATGGGAGCATTGTTAATTATTTCAGCATTGCATTAATAATTTAAAAATTCAAACAATCTTTGCTAGAATAAGTTGGTGAAGTATTTAGTAATTATATCGACTTTATTTGTTATCGGTTCATTATTAGGATGGGTGATAGAACTTTTCTTTCGCAGATTCGTCTCACAAAAGAAATGGATGAATCCCGGTTTTTTAACTGGCCCATATTTACCAATTTATGGTTTTGGAGTCATCGTTCTTTATGGAGTCAGTAATATTCCATTAGGAATCACTATCCAAGCGTGGGATATTGTCGCTCGCATTGGCATTATCGGTGTGGGAATGACGTTAATTGAATTTATCGCTGGTCTCATATTTATAAAAGGTCTCAAGATAAAATTATGGGATTACTCAGATCGTAAAGGAAACATCATGGGCATCATTTGTCCTTCATTTTCTTTAATTTGGCTAGTAGCTGGTTCATTATATTATTTCCTATTAAATCCAATTTTAGTGGAAGGAATATCTTGGATAAGCGAGAACCTCATCTATACATATTTTGTTGGAGCGGTCATTGGAGCGATATTAGTGGACTTTGCTTATTCGGTCCACCTCGCTTCTAAGTTAAAAGAATTCAAAGAATATGGCGATTTAAGATTTGAAGAATTAAAAAAAGAATTTAAGCGTAGAATCAAAGAAATTAGAAACAAAGATAAGCAATAATTTATTATTTGTCTCATAGGATTAATCCTAATGAGTCTATTCAGCTTCAATTATAATGCTGAGATTAGAAATCACTATCTACTTCCATGTAATCATATATATAAATAGTTTTGCAAAATACTTTATCTGCTAAAAACGCAATATATTTATCAAATGATTTGTTTGTTCTTTTAATTGTCATATTTATAATGCAAGAATCTTTTTCTCTGCTGGAATATATATAATTAGTGGATATTTCATAGCCTTCCATTTTTATTTCGTTATAAATGTTAGAAAAAATACTATTGCCACAAAATGTAATCGTTATTTTTCTAGCATGCTTTCTATGTCTTGTATCAATAATTTTATTCATAATTATTAGCCTTCTAAAGATGGTATTTCTTCTTGCTTATTAAAAGAGGGTGCATTTTTACCATTGTGTTTAACATATCCATAAAACAAAATAACTGCTACAAGAGAACAAATAATATCGGTAATAGGAGTGGCCCAAACTATAAGCTTTGGTCCAATAGAGTTATTTTCCAATTTTGCGATAGAAAAGAAGATAAACATTAAAGGTATATCTAAAACCCCTTTTCTTAATAAGGCTAAAATAAGACTTCTCCAAGGTTTACCGACAGCTTGGAAAAATGAAATAACTGTATAAGCAACGGCAGAAAAAGGACCACCGATACACAATATTCTTAAAAATTTTGCGGCGTAAGCAATGGAATTGTTTTCGTGGATGAAAATAGTGGATAAAGGAGCGGCCCAAATCATAGAAATAATCATAGCTAGTAAAGCAATACTTATTGAAATAGCGCCACTAACATAGACAATTTTTGACATTCTTTTACGATTTCCACTAGCCTTGTTATAACCGATGATAGGTAAAACGCCTTGTGTCATGCCTCTTACGGAAGAGTGAGCAAACATATTAATTTTTTTGGCGACTCCAATACCTGCTAATGCGGCATCGCTTTCTACTTTAACAACAATAACTGAACCGATTAAAGCATCAAGAATCATATAAGAAACATTTTCACATAAGGTCATCAAGCAAGCTGGAATGCCGACTTTAATAACTTCGCTAGGAATATTTTCTGTGAACATTTTCTTAGAAAATTTAATAGAAATTACTAAATCTTTTTTTCTGATTATCATTAGGATAATGTAATAAATTAACGCGATAGAATTCGCTATCCCGGTTGCTAAAGCTGCGGCAACTTCTGGATTTGATGGCATGATAACAAACATGAATAGAGGATCTAAACCGCAGTTTAGTAATCCCCCTAAAACAATCCCATAAGAAGCATGCTTAGATTTTCCTTGCGCTCTTAATAAATGGGAAAACAGAGTATTAATTGCTGTTGGAATACCGAATATCACTACGCAATATAAGATGTATGATCTAGCGTAACTAGAAGTTTCAGGAGATTTGTTTCCTGATAATAAATTAGATAAAGGATTACTAAAAATAAAAATGCATAAACAATAAATTAACGTTGTAATCAAACAAGCATAAAAAGCAAAGCGAGATGCATTTTTAGCTCTCCATGGATTATTTTTTCCAAGAGAACGAGATATAACACTAGAGGCACCTATCCCAAATAAATTTGATATAGCGCTTAATATCATATATACAGGCATGCAAATAGTTACGCCAGCTACTAAAGCGTTCCCTAATTCCTTA
>Ga0256405_10001190_pt1 | contig 74140 bp, 64 predicted proteins | sample RumenRJG_02DNA_FD_189096 | JGI IMG/M metagenome (GOLD analysis project Ga0256405, IMG submission 189096) | Bovine rumen microbial communities from Lethbridge, Alberta, Canada - RJG_02 | ecosystem: Host-associated > Mammals > Digestive system > Stomach > Rumen | place: Canada: Alberta...
CGCCGACGAGAAAACCATCAGTTATTGCGAGAGTCACGACCAGGCACTCGTCGGCGACAAGACGATTATTTTCCGGCTGGTCGATGCCGATATGTACTGGCATTTCAAGAAAGGAGACGAGAACGAAACGGTGCGTCGTGGTATAGCCCTTCACAAGATAATCCGTTTGGTGACCTTGGGCACGATGAACGGCGGCTATCTGAACTTCATGGGAAACGAGTTCGGACACCCGGAATGGATAGATTTCCCGCGTGAAGGAAACGGATGGAGCCATCAATATGCCCGACGGCAGTGGAACTTGGTTGACAATCAAGAGCTTTGCTATCACTGGCTGGGCGATTTTGACCGTGAGATGCTGCAGATAGTCAAGAATGAACCACACTTTACAAAGACACCTGTCGTGGAAATCTGGCATAACGACGGCGATCAGGTGCTTGCATTCATGCGTGGCAGTCTGCTGTTCGTGTTCAATTTCTCACCACAGCATTCCTATACTGACTATGGCTTCCTGGTTCCTGCCGGTAGCTACGGGACCGTGCTGAACACCGACTCGGCGACTTTCGGCGGCAATGGCTTTGCTGACGACGCGATGACACACTTCACAAATCATGATAACCTCTACGCTCCAACAGGTAAGGAATGGCTGAAACTCTACCTTCCTGCACGTTCAGCGGTTGTGTTAAAGAAAAACGAGGAGAATCGATGAAAAAGCGAAAAGTTTCCAGGTTGATGCATCTGACGTGCGCAGTGCTTTTCTGCACCGTCACATTCCTGTACCTCTATTATTATCAGGCGCATGTATTGACCGTCATACAGCATGTGCTCTCAGGCGGAAACACCCATTATGACCGCACGATAGGTGCCATCCTGTTGACCTTGACGCTCTATCTGGTGCACCTGGCGGTGTATGCCATCACGCGTCTGAATAAGCGTATGCATGCCTTCACCTATTTCCCATCGATACTGTTCTTGACGGTGTTGACCAGTGGTCCGCAGCCACCGAATGCGCCGTTCCTCTTTGGCAGCTGGACTTGGGTGGCACCGCTGCTGCTCATCATTTATGCCTTCGTTGTCTATCTGTCGAAAAAGATACAACCCTATGAGGTGGAAATCAATTCGAGGGGATTCTTCTCGCAGCTGATGTGGATCAATGTGTTTACGCTGGTACTGATGTTTATCTTCGTCGGGCTGTTCAGTAATCATAATGATGTGTTCCATTACAAGGCAAAAGTGGAAGTCTGCATTCAGGACGATAAGCTGGACGAGGCTTTGGAAGTAGGGAAGAACGCCCCGATAACCGACAGCACGCTGACTATGCTGCGCGCCTATGCATTGGCACGAAAAGGAGAACTGCCGGAGAGATTGTTCGAATATCCGCTGATGGGGGGCAGCAAGGCGTTGCTTCCTGACGGCAAGAATGTGAACCCGCTGCTGCTTTCGGCAAAGCGCATTTTGCGGTATTCCAAGAAAAGAATCGTGTCGTCCGATTACAAGTTGATGGCACTCTTGATGGATAGGAAGTTAAAGGAGTTTGTCGTGAAGTATGGAGAGTACAAGCTACGTCCAGACACCGTGACAAACCGACAGGCTGCCGACACTACGGCTATCCCCAAGCATTATCGTGAGGCACTGGCAATCTATTATCATCATCGAAATGGTGTGATGGGACAAGATACAGCTATGGCAGCAGACTATGCTGATTTCCTTTTGTTGAAGAAAAAATATGGAAATCAAAATCCTGCGACGGTCAAAGATAAATATGGAAAGACCTATTGGTGGTATTACTACTACCAATAGGTCTCTGACCACTTAAAATTCAGCGTGCCAACTATTTTCCAGCCAGCTTCTAATTATTTTCCAGCCAACTTCTCCCGGATATAGGCAAGCGCCTTTATCCAATCTGTGTCCAACGAGAATTGGGTAAGGAAATTGTTGTTACCGCAATACGCATTCACAAACGCCAAGTCCGTGTCGTTGAAGCGGGGATTCTGCAGTGTTGCCTCCTTGAAGGCATTGATGACATTGCTCCTGTCTTTCTTCTTGTTGGCTTTTGTGAGTTTACTGGTAAACAGGTTAACGAACTCATACATGGCAAACGCTTGGTAGTCGAGCATGTATGCGGAACTGTCAGGCATCACCTCGCGCGATTTCTGCGCCATGTAGTTGAGCGCATCCACCTTGAAGGTCGCCACCTTGCGCAATTCCAAGGCTTTATTCTCATTGTTGGCTACTTCCGTGGACATGCGGAGGATTTCCTGATAAACATCCTGTGCGGATGTGTTGACAATTGCCATGCACAAAAGTGCGGCTCCTAATATTAGTCTTTTCATGGTTCAATAGTGTTATTTCATTAATTATCTGTGATTTTATTTGCTTACTCGCTTTTGGTTTCTTGCGACAAAATCTTTCCATCCCCTGTAAGATACCTGGGATTCCGGACGACCGTCTTGCATGAAGTGGCAATAGGCTGCTCCGAGTGCATCCGTCGCATCCATGAAGCGCGGCATCTCTTGTGCGTCGAGGTTCAGCAGTCTTTGCAGCATGCCCGCCACCTGCTCCTTCGAGGCTTGTCCGCGTCCGGTAATTGCCATCTTGATTTTGAGCGGTGCATATTCGTGAATCGGTATGTCGTGATGGATAGCAGCCGCAATGGCAACCCCTTGTGCGCGTCCGAGTTTCAGCATTGATTGCACGTTTTTGCCAAAGAACGGAGCTTCGATAGCCATCTCGTCAGGCAGGTACTCGTCGATGATGCCGGTCACGCGCTCGAAGATTTTTCCCAGTCGCAGGTACGGGTCGCCCATCTTTCTGAGGTCGATAACCCCCATGGCAACCATCTCAGGCTTGTTGGCGATGACTTTTATCACGCCGTAGCCCATCACGTTCGTTCCCGGGTCGATTCCGAGAATAATCTTCTCCGTTGTTCTTTTGGCTTTCCTGTTGTTCATGCCGTTCAGACCGATTTTGTTTCTATCTATCCATATAAGGATTGTGTTTGAGTTCTTCTCCTATGGTTGTCTGCCCTCCATGTCCCGGCAGGACAATCGTTTCGTCGGGAAGTTGTGCCAGCGTGCGCAGGCTTTGTATGATTTGCATCATACTGCCGCCTTGCAAATCGGTCCTTCCGATAGACATTTGGAAAAGCGTGTCGCCCGTGAAGAGTACGTTCTCCTTTTTGTTGTAGAAGCATACCGAGCCTCGTGAGTGTCCCGGAGTCGGGATAATCTGCAGCGTCTGGTTTCCGAACGTAATGTTCTCATCTTCTTCGAAAAACCTCTCAACGGCAGGGTATTCTTCTTCGAGCTGCATGTGGTAGAATGTTTCTGCCTGTGCATGCAGGTTGTTCATCATCCGCTCGTCTTCCTTAGCAATTTCCGGACGCAGTCCGAACTGCTCGAAGATGGTGGTGTTGCCGAAATTGTGGTCGAGGTGCCCATGGGTAGCCAGCAGGCGTTTCGGGGTAAGTCCGTTCGTGCGGATATAGTCCACGATGGCAATCCGTTCTTCGTCATAGAATGCTCCGCAGTCGATGATTACACATTCCTTGGTTTCATCGCTTACGACGTAGCAATTCTCGTCGAGCATATTGCAGATAAACCGCTGTACGTTAATCATATAGGTAAATAGATTAAATATTTTTCTTTAAACCATTCCTCGTCAAACCAATTGCTGATTTCCATTACTTCGATGCTTTTGCGGAAGGGATGGATCTCCCCGTCGATATTCCCGCCTTTCAGGCAAAAGATGCCGTTAGGCATTGCGTTCTGATGTTTGTTGGAAATGTTCTTGCGCACCAATTTGCACAAGTCGGGTAGTGGCATTACCGCCCTGCTGACAACGAAGTCGAATTTTTCTTTCTCTTCCTCTCCGCGTATTTGCATGGCTTGCACGTTGCTCAGTCCGACGGCTGTGGCAATTTCCTTGGTGACAAGTATTTTCTTTCCCGTTCCGTCAATCAGTTTGAATTGGCATTCGGGGAACATGATGGCAAGTGGAATGCCCGGGAATCCGCCTCCTGTTCCTAAATCGAGGATGCGTGTTCCTTTTTTGAAGTTCAAGGCTTTTGCGATGCTCAGTGAATGGAGTACATGGTGCAGATAGAGATGCTCAATGTCTTTTCGTGAAATGACGTTGATTTTCTCATTCCATTCGCGGTAGAGCGTGCCAAGCTGTTCAAGCTGTCGGCCTTGCTCCTCGCTGAGGTGGGGGAAGTATTTCAATATCTCGTTCATATCTTTAGCCATTTTTTCAGGTCACTGTATTCTACGTCCACATGGATTTCCCCCTTCAGCCGGTTGGCAATCTCACCACTTATATATATAAATGTGATGCTATTCTCGTTGAGCAAGAAATTGTGCGAAGGGTAGGCATCCCTGCTGGCGAAGAATCCTTCCTGCAGGAGGTCGGCAGTGCTCTTGTCTTCTTGTATGCCCAGTTGCTTTAGGATGACTGCCCCGACAGCCGACTCGGAGCCACCAGTGAAGACGTCGCCCAGCGAGAGAAGCTTTCCCGAGCGCTCGTCGATATTCCTCGCGAGCGTGTATTCCGTATTTTGTTCTCCGGAAATGATGCTAATGTTTGCGATATAGTTTGTGATGCCCTCTTTGCCGCCTTGTGTTTTTGTCGTCACCTCGAAAAATTGCTGACCGTATGCCTTGTTGGCTTCTTTCTGAAAGATTGGGGTGTAAAATTCCCGATAGTCATTGATGTATCTCTTCACGAAAGAGTCAACAGCTTCTTTCGGCGATAAACTCATGGTCGTGAGTGACAGGTAGTCGGGTACCAATATACCGCTCCTGATGAGGCTGTCGTTAATCTGCCGTGCGTGTTCTCCCTTTGCAATCTTAATGTCTAACTTCAAGATGCATTGAGGAGCGTTCGTTTCAGAAGTCAGAGTGGCGACAGTGTCGATGGCGATACTGTCGAACTCAATGCCAGAAGGACGTTGTGTATGGTTGCTTTCCTTGCAACAAGTCAGAGCCGTTACAAGGATGAGGAATATGATTGCTGTGAACTGTCGTTTCATTTCAACTTCGTTGATTCGTCGCTGCAAAAGTAAAGAAAATAATTGAGAAAAGGAGTTTTATGCGCAAGTATTTGTTGAAAACGGCAAATATATGAGCATATTCGGGCGACTTACTCGGCAATGATTTCTCAATGTGCCTCTTCCTTGATGCTCAAGAAATATCCCAGTTTGTGGAATTTGAAAAGCAGTAAAGAGGGGTGTGCTGAAATCAGATTCTTGCGTATCGGTTTTTGTGTAATGCGGTATAACGCTCGTATAATGCCGTCCAACCTGTTCTTTTTGAGGCGGTTGGCAGTGGTGAGCAGTTGGGAGAACCCCTCGAGTTGGTCCTTATATTTATATAATGTGTGTAAGGCCGTCTCCGTCTTTTGGAGATAAGCGAGATTGTCTTCAAAATCCACGAAGAGCACGGGATTGTCGATGTGGCTGATGGTGATTCTGTTCTCTTTTAATGTCCGTCCCCATAACACATCCTCGTAGCCATATTCCTTAATCTGTTCATCGAACGGATGTTTAATGAGCACTTCCCGCTGCACTAAGAAGTTTGAAGTGTGAAACTGCTGGTAAGGGTGTTTCGTCCGTTGCTCGCAGGAGTGAGTTTCTTCTCCCTCCACCTCATACAAATATCTGAGATTGCCCTTCCATCTGCGGTCGTCCCTACGCAGAATATACCCGCCATCGATGACCTGAGCCGCATCAGTCGCCAGGTAGTTGCGGATGAAGTCTTTTCCGACAGACATGTCGCTGTCGATGAAAAGCAACCATTCGTACTGGGCTTCTTTTGTCAGCAGATTCCGGATGGCAGCCCTTCCTATGTTTTTTTCTTGAACGATATGCCGGCAATTCTCCAAGTCCAGTATTGCTTTGTTTGCCGCAATCGTTTCCTGATTGGTCGAACCGTCTTCCGCAACGATGATTTCATAGCGGAAATTGCTCCGCAGTGAAATATCTGCAGCTTGGCGCGACAATTCCTCCACCAACTGAGAGCAATTGGTATTGAAGGCGGGCAGCAATATGGACAGTTGGTTCGTCATATTCGTTTGCAAAAATAGAAAGAAAAAACGAAAAACCTTTTGTAATAGGAAAAAAATGTGTACCTTTGCACCCGCTATTACGAGATAATGGCATGAGATTCAAATTTTTAATTCAAATTTTAAGTAAAAATGGCAACAAAAATCAGATTACAGCGCGGCGGTCGTAAGGGCTATGCCTTCTATCGTATCGTTATCGCTGACGCAAGGGCACCACGTGATGGTAGATTTACTGAGAAGATTGGTACGTACAATCCGAATACCGATCCAGCCACAGTAGATTTGAATTTCGATCGCGCCCTGTATTGGGTGGAAGTTGGTGCGCAACCGACAGACACAGTTCGTAACATCCTTTCAAACGAAGGCGTCTATCTTATGAAACACCTGCGCGGTGGCGTAAGAAAAGGAGCGTTTGATGAGGCTACAGCCCAGAAAAAGTTCGACGCATGGAAGGAAGAGAAACTGAAAGGTTTTGAGGCTGTTCGCGAGAAGAATGCGAAAGCAAAGAAAGATGCAGCAGCAAAGAATCTTGAGGAAGAGAAAAAGAAGAACGAAGAAATTGCAAAGAAAGTAGCTGACAAGAAAGCTGCTGAAGTAGCAGAGGAAACTCCGGCAGAGGAAGCTGCAGCAGAAGAAACTGTTGAAGCTCCTGTTGAGGAACCCGTTGCAGAAGAGCCGAAAGCTGAAGAGGCTCCTGCAGAGGAAGCTCCGGCTGAAGAGCCTGCTGAAGCATAATCTTAGCAATGAAGGAATGAAAGGGAGAGTGTGCAGCCTTTTGCACATTCTCCCTTTATTTTTGCTGACCAATTCAACTTGATTTGCTGACCAATTCAACTTGATTTGCTGACCAATTCAACTTGATTTGCTGACCAATTCAACTTGATTTGCTGACCAAATTCACTTGATTTGGTAATCAAATTCACTGAATTTGGTCACCAATTTCACTGAATTTGGTTGGAAAAACCAGTACTTTCAATTTCGCTTATGCAGACTTTCGCATGATGAGAAGTCCTTTTTTGCATCAAACTAACACTAATTTGGCATTATTATCATGCGCAAATTTGGTTGGCACAATTTTTTTTAATAACTTTGCGCATTAATTATAAATAATGTAATAAACTAACCAATATGTCAAAAAAGTTTGCAGAACATAGCGGTCTTCATCTGACCGCCACCAATCAAGATATGCTGGAAGCGTGGAAACGTCATGACGTGTTCCGGCGCTCAGTAGATGAGCGCGAGGGATGTCCTCAGTTTGTTTTCTATGAAGGTCCTCCTTCAGCCAACGGACACCCAGGCATCCACCATGTATTGGGACGTGCAATCAAAGACGCCTTCTGTCGTTATAAGACAATGAAGGGCTATCAAGTGAAACGTAAGGCAGGTTGGGATACCCACGGATTGCCTGTGGAGCTGAGTGTAGAGAAAGCCTTAGGTATTACAAAGGCGGATATCGACAATCCGGCTTCGCCTAAAAACGTGTCTATCGAGGAATACAACCGCCGGTGCCGTGAGAACGTGATGATGTACACAGCCGAGTGGCGCGACCTGACCGAGCGTATGGGATATTGGATAGACCTTGATGACCCGTATATCACTTACGACAATAAGTACATCGAAACATTGTGGTGGCTCCTGAAACGGTTGTATGACAACGGTCTGCTATATAAGGGATACACCATTCAGCCATACTCTCCGGCAGCCGGAACAGGACTCTCCAGCCATGAGCTGAACCAACCGGGCTGTTATCGCGACGTGAAAGATACGACTTGTACGGCACAGTTCTCTATCAAGACTCCGAAGCCTGAAATGGCAGAATGGGGTAAACCCTATTTCTTGGCATGGACGACAACGCCATGGACACTGGCAGCAAACTCAGCCCTCTGTGTAGGACCTAAGATTGATTACGTGGCGGTTCAGAGCTATAATCCATACACGTCAGAGCCGATTACGGTGGTGCTGGCTGAAGCTCGTCTGAACGCCTACTTCAAGGAAGAAGGAAAGGATGGAGACCTGCAGGCTTATAAGGCAGAAGACAAGGTGATTCCCTGGAAAATCGTCGGACGCTATAAAGGAACGGACTTGGAAGGAATTGCGTATGAACAGCTCATCCCCGGCATCCGTCCTATGCAGGATGGTGCTTTCCGCGTGATACCCGGCGATTACGTAACGACGGAAGACGGTACGGGTATCGTGCATATTGCTCCGAATTTCGGTGCCGATGATGCTTTTGTTGCCAAAAAGGCAGGCGTTCCGCCTATCGTGTTGATTGACCAGAAGGGAGCTGAACGCCCGGTGGTTGATTTGGAAGGAAAATATTTCAAGATAGAAGATCTGGATCAAGATTTCGTCAGCAAATATGTCAATAGAGAGGTGTGGGACAGATATGCAGGTCGTTATGTCAAGAATGCGTACGATGAAAACCTTACGGATAAAGACGAGACGCTGGATATCACCATTTGCATGGATCTGAAAGCCCAGAATAAGGTGTTCAAGATAGAGAAACATACCCATAATTATCCACATTGCTGGCGTACGGACAAGCCCGTGCTCTATTATCCGCTCGATTCCTGGTTTATCCGTTCAACGGCATGTAAGGACAGAATGGTCGAGTTGAACAAGCAAATCAACTGGAAACCGGCATCAACGGGAACCGGACGCTTCGGCAACTGGCTTGAGAACCTGAATGACTGGAACTTGTCCCGTTCGCGCTTCTGGGGAACACCACTTCCCATCTGGCGTGATGAAGACGGCAAGGAAATCTGCATCGGGTCGTTGGAAGAACTGTACAATGAAATAGAGAAAAGTGTGAAAGCCGGCATCATGGACGTGAATCCTTTCAAGGAAAAAGGTTTTGTTCCAGGTGACATGTCGCAAGAGAACTATGATAAGATAGACGTTCACCGTCCTTATGTGGACAACATCGTGCTTGTGAGCGAAACGGGAAAACCGATGAAGCGCGAGACAGACCTCATTGATGTCTGGTTCGATTCGGGAGCGATGCCTTACGCACAGGTCCATTATCCTTTCGAAAATAAAGATGAAATCGACAAGGGACTGGCGTTCCCGTGCGATTTTATCAATGAGGGAGTTGACCAGACACGCGGTTGGTTCTTTACCCTGCATGCCATTGCAGCGATGGTGTTTGACAATGTGGCGTATAAGAATGTGATTTCAACCGGATTGGTGCTCGACGCAAAAGGCAATAAGATGAGTAAGCGTTTGGGCAACGTGACCAGTCCTTTTGAAATGATAGAGAAGCACGGTGCCGATGCAGTCAGATTCTATATGATGACCAATAGCGAGCCGTGGGACAACCTGAAGTTTGACCCGGAAGGAGTGGCAGAAGTGGGACGCAAATTCTTCGGAACACTCTACAACACCTACTCATTCTTTGCATTATATGCGAATGTGGATGGCTTTGACAGCAAGATGCCGGAAGTCAAATATGACGAACGTCCTGAAATCGACCGTTGGATTTTGTCTTCACTCCACTCTCTGGTGAAGAAGGTTGATGCCGAATTGCAAGACTATGACCCGACACGTGCCGGCAGACTGATTGCTGCCTTTGTGAATGACGACCTCAGTAACTGGTATGTGCGTCTGAACCGTAAGCGTTTCTGGGGAAAAGAGATGAGCACAGACAAGTTGTCGGCATATCAAACCCTTTACACATGCTTGCTGACCATCTCCAAACTGCTGGCACCTTTTGCACCGTTCTATGCCGACGAGCTTTATTGCGACCTGGGAGGCTCATGTGACAGCGTTCATCTTGACGCATTCCCACAGGCAGACGAGGCTCTTATCGACCGGGAACTTGAGGAACGGATGGGTATGGCACAGAAAATCACCTCTATGGTGCTCGCATTGCGACGGAAGGTCAACATCAAAGTCCGTCAGCCACTGTCAACTATCATGATTCCAGCAACGGACAATACTCAGAAACAGCACATCGAAGCCGTCAAAGAATTGGTTTTGAGCGAAGTGAATGTGAAAGAACTGAATTTCGTTGATGGCCTTGGCATCTTGGTGAAGAAGGTAAAATGCAACTTCCGTACGATGGGTAAGAAGTTTGGCAAGCTCATGAAGGGCGTTGCTGCACAGATGGCAGAATTGTCGCAAGAGGAGATTGCCGAATTTGAAAAGAACAAGACATATACGATGACGGTAGATGGCGAACAGGTTGTCGTGGATGTTGAAGATGTTGAGATTATCAGTGAAGACATCCCTGGTTGGCTGGTTTCGAATGAAGGCAATCTGACCGTCGCCCTGGAGGTTCAGTTGACCGATGAACTGTTGCGCGAAGGTATGGCTCGTGAACTGATTAACCGCATTCAGAATTTGCGGAAGGATAGCGGCTTGGAGATTACGGACAGAATCCATGTCGTCGTATCACCGAATCCGCAAATAGAAGAGGCAGTCGCTTCATACACTGATTATATTCAGCAACAGGTGCTGGCAGACAGTGTGGAAATAGCTGATAACTCAGGCGTTGAATTTGAATTTGATCAATTTAAGTTAAATATCAATATCAAGAAAATAGACAAATAATTTTAAATTGCTATGGCAGAAAAAACACGTTACACGGATGAGGAACTGGAAGAGTTCCGTTCGATTATCAATGAAAAATTGGCATTGGCACGTCGTGATTATGATATCATGATGAAACAGTTGATGAATGCTGATGGTAATGATGTTGACGATACTTCTCCTACATATAAGATATTAGAGGAGGGTAGTGCTACACAGAGCAAAGAGGAACTGATGCAGCTTGCCAGTCGGCAGCAGAAATTCATCCAGGGATTGGAGGCGGCACTGATTCGCATAGAAAACAAGACCTATGGAATAGACCGCATGACGGGAGAACTGATTCCCAAAGAACGTCTTCGCGCTGTGCCTCATGCTACATTAAGTGTCGCTTCAAAAAATGCACGTAAGCGTTAAATGAAAGGAAGACGGAAATTCCTCTCGCAAGGTTGGTTGGCTTTCGGTCTGATTGTTATTCTGATTGTCATAGATCAGATAATAAAGATTGAAGTAAAAACTGGCATGTATCTTCGTGAAAGCATCCATATTGCTGATTGGTTTCAGATCTTGTTCATTGAAAACAACGGGATGGCGTATGGAATGACATTCATCAACAAAGTCGTGCTCACACTTTTCCGCGTAGTCGTGGTTTCAGTCATTGGCTATTATATCTGGAAAGTATTGAAAGAAAAGGTGCGGACGGGATATCTCGTATGTTTGTCTATGATTTTTGCGGGAGCCATTGGGAATATCTTCGATTGTCTGTTTTATGGCTTGATTTTCTCAGAATCCACGCCGTTTTCTGTTTCGACATTGGTGCCTTTTGGAGAGGGCTATGCTCCGTTCCTGCAGGGCAGGGTAGTTGATATGTTCTATTTTCCCATCATAGATACCAATCTCCCGGATTGGTTGCCGATATGGGGAGGAGAGCATTTCATCTTTTTCAGTCCTGTTTTCAACTTTGCCGATTCGTGTATCAGCGTTGGAGTTGTAGCGCTTTTGCTGTTCTATCGTAAGGAATTATCACAAATTTCCCTCTTTAATCATAAGGATGAGAAAGCGGATAAGTAGTCATATCGTGCCTGCGATTCAGCTTTTGGCTGTTGTGGTGGTCTTGTTCGGAGCAGTTGCCTGCAAACCGTCAGTGCCACGGAAATACATACAGCCGGGAAAGATGGAGAAAATCCTGTATGACTACCACCTTTTGGATGCATACACTCAAATGGGAGCACGACAGGATGGTGTGATGTTTCTTGCATCGCATGATGCCATATTGAAAAAGCACGGAGTTACTCAGGCAGAGTTCGATTCGTCAATGGTATATTATTATAGATATACGGAGCGCTTGCACAAAATCTACGAGAATATAGCCAAGCGTTTTTCTGAAGAATCAAAGAGCTTGGGTGGAAATGTAAACGATTACGCAGCTTTGTCTGCAAAGGGCGATACGGCAAATATCTGGCAAGGCAATCGCTCAGAAATCCTTCTCCCGAAACCTCCTCATAATAAATTGTCGTTTGCAATAAAGGCAGATACATCGTTCCATCAAGGGGACCGTATCCTGTTGAATTTTAAGAGTCAATTCATTTTCCAAGATGGAACGAAGAATGCTGTCGCAACTCTCTCTGTGCGATTTAGGAATGACAGTATAGCCACGCAAATTCAGAATTTCTCATCTAACGGCTATACCTCAGTCAGGATAGACGACCCGGAAAAGGTTGGCATCAAAGAAATTCGCGGATATGTTTCATTGATCAATCATCTGAACGACAAATCCCAGACCTACAAGTTGCTCAGCATTTATGATATTCAACTGATAAGAATGCATGTAAGTTCCACTCATTTGGAGCCAGGTACTGAGCGTGCTGATGACGGAATGGCAGAGCAACCGATGGAGCTGGAGAGAAATGAAAACCTCCCAATTCCACACGAGAGACCTTCGGCAAATAGTTCGCCCGCAATTCCCCAAGGGCATCGTTCTCGTGTTGCCACCCCGAATGTGGAACAAGAGCAAGAGGTGATAGAGCCAGATGCCCCAGTGCATAGAGAAAGGCTTCCCCTGCCACATAAAAGAAGGTGATGAAGAAGAGGAGGATTGCTGTTCATGAGCTACGATATGACGACGAGACTATCGTGCAAGCGTTTGTCGAACTTGTTGACGGCAAAGTTCTGAAATACGGACACTTGGAAGAAGAACTTCCTATGACGGAATGGTTGGGTGGAACAATTGTTTTATCTGCAGGAAAGGATGGTTGTTTGCGTGCCTTTTGGAATGGGAAACTCTTATAAAACATAAAGCAGAAAAGAGATGAAAATGTTGATAGGGCTGTTGTTGTCGATATTCTCATATGGGTCACCCATCAATTATGAGATGATTCTGGCAGGTAATTTCGGAGAACCGCGTCCGAATCATTTTCATGGCGGGGTGGATATCAAGACAGAGCAAGTTGAGGGAAAACTGATTCATGCTATTGGTGATGGTTTTATCAGCAGGGTAACAGTAGATTTGGATGGTTTCGGGAATGCCATATATGTAGAGCATCCAGAAGGTTACACCAGTGTATATGCACATCTTAAAAGTTTTACGCCACAGATTGAGGCATTGGTCAAGAAGTGGCAGTATGAGCATCGTTCGAACGTGACAGATGTTCGTTTCCGTGCCTATGAGTTGCCTGTAGCGCAGGGACAGCTTATCGCTTTAAGTGGGAATACGGGAGCTTCCCAAGCTCCTCATTTGCATCTTGAAATCCATGACACACGAACATGGAACATGCTCGACCCTCTGGAGTTTCTTGGTGATTATGTAAACGACAACACTCCGCCGGTGGCACATGCTTTTATGGCATATCCGCAACCGGGCGAGGGCGTTTTTAATGGAAATATTCAAAACAGGTCGTTCCTGTTTTCAGGTAATGTCCGGAAAGACACGCTGACGGCTTGGGGAAAGGTCGGTTTCAGTATCAGGGCTGATGATTACATGCCAGGGTCGAACGGAAATAAATATGGGATAAGAAGTACTCGATTGTTGATTGACGGCAATGAGATTTTTCATAGTGATGTCCACGATATTCCTGTGACTCATAACCGTTTGGTAAATATATGGGGAGATTACGAGCATTATCGTAAGACCAAAGTTTGGTTTATGAAAAGTTTCAAGGAGCCAGCCAATCTTCTTCCCGTGATAACGACAGGTGCGGACAGGGGTATATTTGATTTTAATGAAGAGCGTGACTATCGCGTACAATATATATTAAGTGACTATTTTGGCAATACTTCGGAATATACCTTTGTCGTGAGAGGGAAAAAATCTGAATTTGTTTCTTCCAAGCCAGAAGTCCAGAAAAAGCGTTATCAGATATTACACAGGAATAGGAAAAGCATATTCAGAACCAACGGAGCCATTTTGTCAATTGACAAGGGGCTGCTGACCAATGATATAGAGCTTTCCACACGCATTACAAGCCAGGCTAAGTATTCCAATCTGTATGTATTTTCAGAAACAGCATTACCTCTTTTTGGTGATGGAAAGCTCAGTCTTCGACTTCAGCGGAATGTTCCTGATACAAAGAAGCTTTATATCGTGTGCCATTCGACAGCTGATTATTATATGGGAGGCGAATACAAAGACGGATGGGTGACAGGAAGGATACGTGACTTGACATGTGCACATGAAATTATGTATGATGATGCGCCTCCAGCAATCACCTGCAATTTCTCCTCCAATTCATCAGTCATAACAGCGCGTGTCGAAGACGGGAAGAGTGGGGTGGCAGCTTTCGAAGGATATCTCGACGGTCAGTTCGTGCTATTTAAAAAGCTTCCGCGTTCCGCTACCTATGTGTGTGACCTTAAGAAAACGCCGGTGCGTCCGAATGGGAAACTGCGTAATCTGCGCCTGAAGGCACGAGATCATCGGGCAAATGAAAAGAATATGATTATTCAAGTTAAATATTAAATCCTAATTGTATGAGAAAAATTTTTATTTCAACCTTTTTGTTGTGTGCCGTTGCAGCATCGGCATGCACCAATTTGATTGCTGGTAAGAAGGCAACCACTGATGGGTCTGTCTTGTGTACCTACAGTGCAGATGACTATGGTATGTTCATCGGTCTTTGCCATTTCCCGGCAGGTAAGCATCCCAAGGGAACGATGCGTTCTATTTATGACTGGGACGACAACTCGTATCACGGGCAGATACCCGAGGCTCCGGAAACCTATAACGTGATTGGTAACATCAATGAGTTCCAGGTGACAATAGGTGAGACCACTTATGGAGGTCGTGAGGAAATGATCGACACCACATCGATGCTTGATTATGGTTCGTTGATTTATCTGACTTTGCAACGTTCGAAGTCAGCAAGAGAAGCTATCAGCGTGATGACCAACCTTGCCGAGACTTACGGTTTCCGTTCGAGTGGCGAGACATTTACAATCTGCGACCCGAATGAGGCATGGATTATGGAGATGATGGGTAAGGGACCTGGTGGTAAAGGTGCTGTATGGGTGGCTCTTAGAATACCCGATGACGCTATTTGTGCGCATGCCAACCAAAGCCGTATCAGGAAGTTTAACCAGAAGGACAAGAAAAACGTGTTGTTCTCAAAAGACTGCATCAAGTTTGCGCGTGAAAAGGGATGGTTCACTGGAAAGGATGCTGATTTTGACTGGTGTGAAACGTATGCTCCGGCAGATTTCGGAGGTCGCCGTTTCTGCGATGCCCGTGTATGGAGCTTCTTCCGTCGTTTTGACAAGGGATTTGATCGTTATCTGCCATGGGCAATGGGTAAAGACCCCAATGCAGAGCCGATGCCACTGTGGATAATTCCCGACCACAAGGTTAGTCTGCAAGAGATGAAGGATTGCATGCGCGACCATTATGAAGGAACAGCTCTTGCTTTGGATGGTGACATGGGTGGCGGTATTTGGGAGATGCCTTATCGTCCGACTCCGCTTAGCTATACCGTTGATGGCAAGAAATATTTCTGTGAGCGTCCTATTAGTACCCAGCAATCTGCTTTTTCTTATGTTTCGCAGATGCGCTCATGGTTGCCTCGCCAAATAGGTGGTGTCTTGTGGTTTGGAAACGATGACGGAAACATGGTTGCCTATACTCCGATTTATTGTGGAAATACGGTTCAGCCGGAGTGTTACAACACCCCGGGAGCCAGTGATGTGCAATTCTCTGACAAGAATGCATATTGGGTGTGCAACTGGGTAAGTAACATGGTGTATCCCCGTTACTCGCAAATGTTCCCTTCGCTGAAGGAGGTGCGTGACTCATTGGAGAAATCTTACAATGAGCAGCAGAAGGTGGTTGAAGAGAAAGCTCTGGCGCTTTATAAGAGCAATGAAGCTGCTGCCGTTAAATATCTGAATGACTACAGCAATGAAAAGGCGCAACAGATGTTGGAGCGTTGGCGTGAACTTGCTATCTACCTGATTGTGAAATACAACGATATGATCATCAAACCGGAAAAAGATGGTAAGTTTGAATTGACGAAGACAGGACTTGGTGCTCGTGTGAAGCGTCCAGGTTTCCCGGAGAATTTTGCTCGCCGACTTGCAAAAACAACGGGTGACAAGTTTGTTCATCCGGAGCAATAGAAAATTATTTGCTGAAAAGAAACAGCGCCCGCATATTCACTACGCGGGCGCTGTTTTTATTATGGTTGGGATGTATCTTCTGTCTTCTTTGTACGATGTACGGGAAATCTGCGTTTATTCTTTAGCCACAGTTCTTTTTTCTTTTCATACGTTTCCCGCCGTTTTTCAAGATAGTTATCAGCCATTTTCTTACTCAAAGCGGCTATATATGACGTATAGCTTGACGTTCGTGTTATTCAGTTTCGTGCTTGTCAGCGACATGTCGTGCGTTACCTTATACAGCTCGTTGCTGCTATTGTATGTAGCAGTGACGGGAATCAATACGACTTTGTTCCAGTTAGGATGCTGGTTGAGCCAATTAGGGTCGTTCTTCATGCCGTTTCTTTTATTGTCAGCCATGAAGGAAACGAGCGACGCAATATTGTTGAACGTATAAGTGTTGGCTTCAGCCGTGCTTGAGTTGCTGCCGGAGTAGGTAGCGAGGAATGATTGTTTGTAGTTGGCGATGTTGCCATTCTCAAAGAAACTGTATATGCTGTCGCTTGGAATCATCAACAATGTCTGAGGTAGGTCGAGCGTATATTCACTCTGCTCTGTATTGTTGATGCGTCTCAAGACAACTTTTGCACGGTTGATAGTGTCATTTTCGTGTCCCGACACCACTTCGTCAATGGGTAATGTCACTTGCGTGAATACGCCTGCAGGCGTTTTTATATAAGTGCAGGAGTTGTCATTCACGAGTTTGGTGATGGTTTCCTTGTCATTGCTGATGGTGGTTTTCTGCAGCACCTCTTCGGTTCCACCAAAATAGAATGCTCCATTATAGGTGCTGTCATTATAGTCATATTTAAAGTTTATTCTCAGCTGTGAGGAGTTGATGTATGCCATAGAACCGAGTCCTCCAGTGTTCTTGATATAGAAACCGGGTATCACGTTGTGGACAAAATTGTATGAGTTCTTGAAATACTCAGGATGCTGATGATAGGTTCTTAGGATATATGTTCCAAAGTTGTTATAGGTATTGCCGTCTTTGTCCGTGTAGGGGTCGTTAAGCTTGATGGAGATATATTCTATGAAATCCTTGTCAGAGCGTTCGTCTTCACTCACTTTCATGTTCTTGATGGAATACACCTGCGATGTCTCTATGCCGCCGGCGCGTATCAGCCCTTCAATTTGCGGATTATAGTTGGAATAGTAGTTGACATCCTCTTTCATGGGACTTTTGAGTTCATAGGCGGTAAGCTTCATCGTGGCAAGTGAGTCACCGAAGTAGTTTTGATAGAAGAGCCTCATCTCGCATGAGTCGGCAATCGTTTCTGCCGTGATTTGGTCAAGAATGTTGATGTTGGGGAAGGTTACGTCTTCTATCACGCTGAACTGTGTTGTGAAATCTCCAGTGATATAAGCACCAGTCTCGGGGTCTTTTACCTTTCCCAAGTATCCGACGTTGCTGCGTGACAGGACTGAATCTGCCGCTATGGAGTTCATGGTCACGTTGAAGGAGTCTGCTGTTACTTCAAGATGGTCAGCACCATCCGTAATGAATGTTCCGATTGATTCCGTATTGTCATCGCAAGCTGCTATAACAAATACTGCGAAAAGCATGCTTGCCAGAAATTTCGTCTTCATCATTTTGTTTTCGAAATATTGAATATTTTTTATTCGTTGGTTATTTGTTCGAAGAATTCTTGATATGCTTTCGCATAGTCTTCTGCTCCCGGATATGAAAGGATTGGACACTTCTTCTCTTTTGCGTAGTTAATCAGTTTGGCATTGACTTTCTTCGTGGCCTCTACGACGCCGTCGGAATAGTCGATAGCCAACTTCCCAAGTTCCAGGAAATCGAACACGTCTTTATAATTTTTGAGTAAGTCGCTCTTTGCTTCGCGATATTCAACAGCACGCTTGAAGTTGTTGCTGAAGTCTCCCTTTATCTGTTTCTCGAAGAGTGAGGTGATGACTTTCGTGTTTGCAAATGAAGGCTCGTCTTTGTATGCTGTCTTGATATACAGCGGAACTACTGCGCCCATCCATCCTTGGCAGAGAATGATATCGGGAGTCCATCGTAGTTTTTTCACCGTTTCCAACACGCCTCTTGCGAAGAAAACGGCACGTTCGCCGTTGTCCGGATATTCTTGTCCTGCTTCGTTCTCACTCATCTGCCGTTTCATGAAATAGTCGTCGTTATCAATGAAATAGACTTGAATGCGTGAGGTGGGGATAGATGCCACTTTGATAATCAGCGGATGGTCCGTATCATCAATAATCAGATTCATTCCCGAAAGACGAATCACTTCATGGAGTTGTCCTCTCCGTTCGTTGATTGTTCCCCATTTCGGCATGAATGTGCGAATTTCATACCCGCTTTCCTGAATGAGTTGTGGCAGCATTTTTCCCAGAATAGACATTTCGCTATCGGGAACGTATGGAGCAATCTCCTGATTGATGAATAATATTTTCTTTGCCATTGTAATTCGAATTAGCAATGCAAAGATACAAAAAAAAATCGGATTGGGGATAACTTTTTGTTTAATTTAGGTAAAAGCGAGTGATTATTGGCATTATTTTAAAATAATTCTTTCTTATTTAAGAAATTTGTTACTATTTTTGCAGCGGATTACAAAAAGTGCACATAAACATGAAAGTATTTCATAAGATAGCAGAGCTTCAGAATGAGTTGTTTACTGCTCGTAAGGAAGGGAAAAGCATTGGTTTGGTTCCGACGATGGGCGCTTTGCATGAAGGACATGCCTCGTTGGTGGAACAGAGTGTGAAGGAGAACGACGTGACGGTTGTCTCCGTATTCGTCAATCCTACTCAGTTTAATGACAAGAATGACTTAAAGAACTATCCGCGTGATTTGGATGCGGACTGCAAGCTGTTGGAGACCGTTGGTGCTGATTATGTTTTTGCACCGTCGGTGGAGGAGATGTATCCGACACCCGACACCCGGCAGTTTGAGTTTCCGCCGATATCCACGGTCATGGAGGGTGCCCACCGCCCAGGTCATTTCAATGGCGTGTGCCAGGTGGTCAGCCGTCTGTTCTATATCGTTCGTCCCCTCCGTTCTTATTTTGGGGAGAAGGATTTTCAGCAGATTGCCGTTGTGAAAGCAATGGTGCGTGCGCTCTCCATCAAAGTGGAAATTGTGGAATGTCCCATTGTCCGCGAGGATGACGGACTTGCAAAAAGTTCGCGCAACACCTTGCTGGCACCGGATGAGCGTGCAATAGCTCCAAACATCTATCAAGCGCTCAAAGGCAGTATCGACTATGCGAAGAAGCATTCCGTAGCAGAGACTCACGACTGGGTGGTGGAGCAGATCAATAGCGTGGAAGGTCTTGAGGTGGAATATTTTTCCATCGTGGACGGCAACACGCTGCTGGATGTCGAGTCTTGGGAAAGCAGCAATTACGTGGTGGGATGTATCACGGTCTATTGTGGAAAGACACCTATCCGACTGATAGACCATATTAAATATAAGGAGGTATAAAGCTATGCTGATAGAGGTTTTGAAATCAAAACTGCATTGTGTGCAAATCACGGAAGCCAACTTGAATTACATCGGCAGTGTGACGATTGACGAGGATTTGCTCGACGCAGCCAATATGATTGCCGGCGAGAAGGTTCAGATTGTCAATAACAATAATGGTGAGCGCTTCGAGACCTATATCATCAAAGGCGAGCGCGGTTCCGGCTGTATCTGTCTCAATGGGGCAGCGGCACGCAAATGCCTGGTAGGTGATACGGTGATCATTATTTCCTATGCCTTGATGGATTTTGAAGAAGCCAAGACGTTCAAACCGACGGTGGTCTTTCCTAAGAACAACCGCGTTGTGAAATAGATGGGGTGCGGTGGCGTTTCGTGGAAGCCACCGTTGCATAAAGCATATAAAGAAAGCGGTCTTGCCAATCACTGGCAAGACCGCTTTCTTATATAGATAGGTTGTTCTGTTATTCAATAACGACAAGCGGTGTGTCTTCCATGACGCTTTCACCGGCTTTCACGCAAATAGCAGTCACCTTTCCGCTCTTGTTTGCTTCGAGGTTGTTAGCCATTTTCATTGCCTCAAGAATAACAACCGTGTCACCTTGTTTCACTTCGTCGCCAACGGCAACTTTGATTTCGATGACAACGCCTGGCAGCGGAGCCTTCACAGCGTCAGCCGTGTTGACGTTAGCGTTAGCAGCAGGAGCGGCGTCTGCAGCAGGAGCTGGTTGAGCAACGGGTTTTACGACTACCTTCTTCTCCGGCTCTGCTTCCGGTTCCATTTCTACTTTGTATTCTTCGCCATTGACCGTTACGTTGGCAATGTTCTCTACGATATCACCTATGGCAACTTCGTATTTTGTTCCGTTAATTGTATATTTATATTCTTTCATATCACAATACTTTTATGGATGTTGGGTCATCATCAGCGCACGTGCGTTCCATTCGGTGCAGCGTGGCTTGATGGTAATGATTCCAGACTCCTTGTCGTGTACATTATTTCCTTTAAACTCGTGCAGCGCCATGGCAATGGCAGCATACACTTCATTTTTTACATTTGCCATTTTCTTTGGTTTAATGTTAAGGGATTACATAGGAATATTTCCGTGCTTCTTAGCAGGGAGAGAGTCACGCTTGGTTGCAAGCTGTGCCAGTGCACGACAGATACGGAAACGTGTGTTACGCGGTTCGATGACATCGTCGATGTAACCATATTTTGCTGCCTGATAGGGGTTAGCAAACAGTTCTGAGTATTCAGCTTCCTTCTCTGCGATGTATGCTGCAGCGTCTTCACCAGCCTCTTTCTTGGCTTTTGCTTCTTTTGCATAGAGGACGGCAACTGCGCCCGATGCACCCATAACGGCGATTTCGGCGTTCGGCCATGCATAGTTCAAGTCGGTGTGGAGCTGCTTACATCCCATCACGATATGGCTACCGCCATACGACTTGCGCAGGGTGATGGTAACCTTTGGAACGGTTGCTTCTCCGTATGCATAGAGCAGCTGTGCGCCGTGCAGAATGACAGCATTGTACTCCTGTCCGGTACCTGGGAGGAATCCGGGAACGTCAACGAGGCTGACGATAGGAATGTTGAACGCGTCGCAGAAACGAACGAAGCGCGCACCCTTGCGGCTGGCGTTAACGTCGAGCACACCTGCATAGCAAGAGGGCTGGTTGGCAACGATACCCACGCTCTGACCGTTGAAGCGGGCAAAGCCGACGATGATGTTCTTAGCGAACTTAGGCTGTACTTCGAGGAATTCGCCGTTGTCAACGATGGCTGAAATCACCTTGTACATGTCGTATGCCTTGTTCGGGTCGTCGGGCAGAATCTCGTTGAGCGAGTCTTCCATACGGTCGATAGGGTCAGTGCACTCACGACGCGGAGCCTCTTCCATGTTGTTTGACGGGATATAGCTCAAAAGGGTCTTGATCATCTCGAGAGCCTCTTCCTCAGTAGAAGCAGTGAAGTGTGTCACACCGCTCTTTGAAGCGTGAACGCTTGCACCACCGAGGTGCTCCTGGTCAACGTCCTCGCCCGTAACGGTCTTCACAACCGCAGGACCTGTGAGGAACATATATGATGTGTTCTCCATCATCAGGGTGAAGTCGGTGAGGGCAGGAGAGTAAACGGCACCACCGGCGCAAGGACCGAAGATACCTGAAATCTGCGGGATGACACCTGATGCGAGGATGTTGCGCTCGAAAATCTCAGCATATCCGCCAAGCGCGTTGATACCTTCCTGGATACGTGCACCGCCAGAGTCGTTGATGCCGATGACGGGAGCTCCCATCTTCATACCCATGTCCATCACTTTACAGATTTTCTCAGCCATTGTTTCCGAGAGCGAACCGCCGTTCACGGTAAAGTCCTGTGCAAAGATGTACACAAGGCGTCCGTCGATTGTTCCTGATCCGGCAACAACACCATCACCCAAATACTGTTTCTTTTCCATGCCGAAGTTGGTGCAACGATGGAGTTTGAACATGTCGAACTCTTCGAAGCTGCCTTCGTCCAATAACATGTCGATACGCTCGCGGGCAGTATATTTTCCGCGTGCATGCTGTTTTTCAATGGCTTTCTCGCCACCACCAAGACGGGCTTCCTCGCGTTTCGCAATCAAAGCCTTAATCTTTTCTAATTGCTTACTCATTTTTATATTTTGATTATTAAAGAATCGGAAATGTTCTCTGTGTCTTTTCGCGATTTAGTGCTCGCAAAGTTCTGTCAAAATTCCGCACGTGTCTTTCGGATGCAGGAATGCGATGTTGAGGTTCTCAGCACCTTTGCGCGGAGCCTTGTCGATGAGACGAATACCCTTGCCGTCGCACTCAGCCAGCGCGTTAGCCACACCATCCTCAATGCAGAATGCTACGTGGTGAACGCCCTTGTTGCCTTTGTCCAGCCATTTCTGAATGGTACTCTCGGGAGATGTGGGCTCAAGGAGCTCAAGTTTAACTTCACCGCACTTGAGAAAAGCGGTCTTCACCTTCTGGTCTTCCACTTCTTCTACGGCATAACACTTCAGTCCAAGAACGTTCTCGAAGTAGGGAAGTGCCTCTTCAATACTCTGAACTGCGATTCCTAAATGTTCAATGTGTGAAATTTTCATTTGATATAAGTTTTTTGAAATTGATTTAAATACTCGTGCAAAGGTACTAATTATATTTGAATGGCGAAAATATTTAAGGGTTTTTTAGTTTCGAAAATGCGCATCTTACGTTTTTTTGAAAAACAACAAAGTCCAGCTTTCCGCTTTATAGTTTCAAACCAGCAAAAACACACGGTAACGATTCGAAAAAAGTCCGAAATTCAAAGCAGCAGTATGCCACAACAATTTTCTCAATCTTGACCGTTTAATCGTCAAACCTTGCACATTTGTTATTCTGATGTTGAAGTTTTATATACCAATCTCGTACGAGTTTGGTAGGTAATCTCGTACGACTTTGATGTGTAAACTCGTACGAGATTGGACAATAAAAGTTCCATTATCGGCATACGATATAAAAAGAATAATCGAATCAATTTTCCTATTCAGCAATAAGAGTTTTATTTTATAAAGTCGCATTGCAAATGCTGATATTAAGCCCGTTCGGATAGCATATCCGGACGAGCGGAGAAGACCATGTATTCGCATGCACCTGTAAGGCGCATAGCAAGAGGGCGATATGGAAGAAAAAGCGGTTCATCGCATATTTTTTAATTTCTTGTATTCATTTGGGTTTAAGTTGATGTAAAGCGTATCATCAATAACTCTTTTCCCTTTGTATTGAATATAATCATTTGGAATGATTTTTAATGTTATAGTATTAGCAGAGGGAGTGAAATTAGCAGTTCTGAAAATAACGTCATAACAATAAAAATCTTTTTTATTATATCTTATTTTATTGTTATAGAATAAAATGTTTTCAAAAACGACATCTGCATCAAATTCATATTGAAACGAATTTGGTTGAGCGTTTAACGCACTATCTGAACTTATAATAAGAAAATAATCACGTCCAAATGTGCTAGCAGCTATACGTATGTTATTTTCATCCATGAGATATGAAATAAAATCAGGCTTTGCGTTAATCAACAACCTCTGTGAATAATCACATGACATGAAACACATTATCATTAATAGGGTAAAAACCATAAAAAGCCTACCACCACTTGTAATAATCGACAAAATCTTCATAATAATTTCTTTCTTTTACAAAATTACCCGTTCGGATGGTATATCCGAACGAACATCTTTTTTATGTGTTGCAAATATACAAAAAAAAGTGAGAAAAACGAGACACAATATATTTTTATTAACCGGATAATAATTTGTGGACTGATAACCATTTGTAAATTCATTCTCCCAAGTTGCCTGTTTGTAGAAAAAGAATAAACACTTATCGGGCAAACTAATTTAGATTGCCCGATAAGTGCTCAACTTTTGAAATGTGTGTTGATTTAGAACTCAAACAGTATGCGTCCGTTGATTTGGCGTCCTGTCAGATAGTTGGGGACGGCATATTGCTGGTTGGTGATGTCTGTAATCCAATAGTATGAATTGACGTTGTTGATGCCGAACAGGTTCAGGCAGTCCACCCCCAGCCAGATATTTTTGAAGATGCTTTTCTTTGTCTTGTTTTCATTTTCCAGCAGTCGGTAGCTCATTCCGATGTCTGCACGCTTATAGGATGTTGAGCGGAAAGAGCTCCGTTCGAGTTCTCTGTGTGGGGCGGAGAAGGGGAGCCCGTCGGCGAAGATAAGTTTGAGCGACATCTTCCATCTTTCCGTTCCCGGGAAATAGTCTGTAAAGAAGAGGTTGACGGCATAGCGCTGGTCGGTAGGCAGCGGGATGGTCCTGCCGTTGAGTTTCATCTGGGTCTTCATGAGCGACAGGCTGAGCCATGAGTCGGTGCCGGGAACAAATTCTCCATAGAGTTTCATGTCGAGTCCCATGGCATATCCGCTTGCTGAGTTGTTGCCCGAATAGGTGACTTTCAGGTTGTTCACAGAGTAGGGGACGAGGTTGGACATCGCCTTGTAGTAAGCCTCTGCAGAGAACCGGTATTGGCGTTGCTTCATTTTGAAGCGATAGTCGAAAGCTGCAATGGCATGGATAGAGCGTTGGCTCTTGATTTTCTCGTTCAGTGTGGCGTATGTCATGCCGTCCACCGTTGCGGTGTCACGCAGTTCTTTGAAGAATGGTGCCTGATAGTAGAGTCCGGTAGCAAAGCGGAAGGTGATGTCGTGGTTGAATGCCGGAACGATGCTGAGCGACACTCTCGGGCTCACGATGGACTCCTTGTTGAAGTCCCAATAGCTGAAGCGGACGCCGTAGTTGAGCGTGAAGAACGTGTGCTCTCCCGGACTTGTGAAGCGCCACGTGTCTTGCAGGTAAGCTTCTATGCGGTTGGCTTTCAGTTGGTTTCGTGCGCTAAGCGAATAAATCATTTTCAGGTCTTTTCCTGTGTGTGGAATGCTGTAGCCTGCAGAGTCGCGCATTTCATATTCACGGCTGTTCTCCTTGATGTTTTCCATCCGGTAGGACGCACCGGCGAGTATCTCATGTTTCTTTGTCTTGTGACTGAATCGGAGTTTGAACGTCTCCACGTTGGCTGTCAGATAGTTGCGGGCATGTTCCATGTAGGTCCCGACGCCGAGGTTCTCGCTCGTTTCCGTCTGTGTCAGCCAATACTGTCCTTGTATGTCGTAGCGCTCTTGCTCTTTGGTGTAGAATGCTGAGAAGAGGAGTGCGAGTGAGGTCTTTTCCGTGAAGTGGCGGGTGATGCTGAATGTTCCGAAATAGGTGCGGAAAAGGTCTTTTTCCTGTCCGTCGAAATACACTTTGAATGCCTTTACGTTCTCGAGCGTACCGAATTTTGTCTCTCTGTCTTCCGGTTCAAAGTTATAGCGGTTTTCGGAAATGTTTCCTATGAGGTCTATCGTCCACCGCTTGTTGGGAGAGTAGCTCAGGTAGGTCTGATAGTCAAGGAAGCTGGGGTTGTATTCTCCTTTCGTCTCGAGCGTTCCAAGCAGGTAGCGGTTGGTTTTGTAGCGTACGCCGTTCGTCCATGTGAACTTTTTGCTGCCAAGTCCGATGTATGCGCTGGCACCGAGCAGGCTTGCACTTACTGATGCTTCAAATTTCTTGGGGCGCTTGTATGTGATGTCGAGTGCCGACGACATCTTGTCGCCGTATTTGGCTTCGAATCCTCCTGTCGAGAACTCCACCTTTTCCACCATGTCGGAGTTGATGATAGACAGTCCTTCTTGTTGTCCGCTGCGCACCAGGAACGGGCGATAGACTTCCACATTATTTATATATACGCTGTTCTCGTCGAACGAACCGCCTCTGACGTTGTATTGTGAAGACAGTTCGTCACGCGACGACACGCCGGCTTGCAGCTTGATGGCATCCTCGACGGCATTGCCGCTTGCCGAGGGCATGGTCTTGATGTCCTTGGTGTCAATGGTTTGCGTCTGTCCTGTTTGTCTCCGCCTTTGAACGACGGTCACCTCTTCCAGTTCGTTGTCGCTGAAGAGCTGTATCTGCAGTGTCTGTTTGCCTTTCGGGCGGCGCAGCACACGGGTCTTGGTCTTATATCCGACCATGGAAAACCTGACCACGACGCTATCGTCAGAAGAAAGTGTCATGTTGAACTCTCCCTTCAGATTGGTCATTGCTACTTTTCCCTGCTTTACTACCGCCACCGTCGCTAACTCAATGGGGTTCATGTCTTCGTCAGACACTTTTCCTTGCAAAGTGAACGACTGTGCATGGAGTTGACTGATGCTGCAAAGAAAAGTCAAGAAGAATATAGTCAGATATGTTATTTTCCGTTTCATTAGCAATATAACGAGAAAAAACGTCTAATATTGTATGCGTGGGCGTGATATGTCTGCAAAAGTCCGGAGCATGTGCCATTATTCTATTCCCTATGTGAATTTGATGAAAAGAACCGCCCCAAATACACCTGCATAAACATACGGGAAAGGGCGTATAAATATACGGTTGAACTTTCGCTTTCCAAAAGTTCAACTTTTAGACGCTGAAAGTTGAACTTTTACCTCCTCAAAGTTGAACTTTTGCAAGCTAAAAGTTCAACTTTTGGAAAGCATATCTTAATGCACTGAAATTCAGTAGTTTACAAAGTGACCTTCAACGGCTCTGCCTATGCATAAATATACAAAAGCAGCAAGCCGCCGTTTACTCTTTTTGTTGTTTTTTTCGTTATTTCGTTATTTCGTTATTTCGTGATACCGTTATCACGTTATTCCCTGTAAATCCATTTGAGCAACTTGTTAATCCATCCGATGGAAGCGTGGAACCACCGATATGAACTGGCTGGCTTTCCGCCGAATTTGAGGATGAAGTCGCGATAGATATTTTTACGGAAGGGGAGTCCTACGTTCATGAAATGGAGATGTTGGGCTTGTTTCTCGTAAGTGGCTTGGAGGGCGTTCCATACGGTCACGATGTTGGGATGGACCAACGCGTGCGACTTTCGCTGTGCGGCGATATACCATAGGAAGGCGTCGCCCTTGGTATAGACGATGGCGCAGCCACCGATGATTTTGTTTTTATATCGGGTGATATAGATTTCTCCGTCGGGTGAATTGCTGATTCCTTGAAAGAACTGCTTCTTGGGAATAAAACGCTGCGGCTTCAACCGATAGTAGTTGCGCAGCATTTTGTAAAAACCGTCAATCTCCGCTTCGGTCGATGCGAGCAATGTCTCTACGCCGTTCTTATATGCGTTTCTGATTCGCTGCATCATCTTTTCGCTGATTCTTTCTTCCGGTGCTTTGCTGTGATGAGAGTTGTGTATCTGCATCCATCTGACGGGGAAGTATTCCTGTTTCCGGAAGTATTTGTAGCCGAACATCTTTGAGCTCAGGTTGCTGAACTCGATATATAAACATAGTTTGCGCACGAACTTTTTAGTGACGGCATTCAGCATGAGTTCGAACAGCTCTTCCTTGTTGGTGCCGGGAAGGTATTCGCCCTCTCCGTAGATTCTGCCCTGTGTGTAGAGAAACGGGAAGATGAAAGTTCCTCTGCGCCTGATAGTTGCAAGCAGGTGTGCCACCACGCGATTGTCCTCATCGGTCACGACCACCATATAAGGCGTGTTGCCCGAAGTAGCAGCCAGAATCTGAAACAGTTCCGTGCTGTGGAAGAAGTCGTTGCAAGTCATTTCTGGCAACTCCTCTGCTCGGCTGATGATACTTACCCGCATGTTTTTCATACTGCAAAAATAATAAATGTTTTGAAAAAAAGCACTATAAATAAGTGGAATATTCCAAAAATAGCGTAACTTTAGATAAGTTACTCACGCTCGACAATAAAAATCCCCCCTTTTATTTTGTATTGTTCTCGCTTATTGAAGAAAAATCTCCCGTTCTCAAAAAGAAACTTGTTCCTTTTTTGCTCACTTACCCGATTTTTTCGTAACTTTGTAGAAAAATAGAGCGATATGGATTATCAAGAGATATTGTCAAAGCGCCGGAGCTGTCGTGTGTTTACCGATGAAGACGTGAGTGGTGACGACGTGCGGCTGTTGCTTCGTGCGGCACTGATGTCGCCCACCTCGCGGAACATGCGTTCGTGGCAGTTTGTCGTCGTGGATGACAAGCAGACGCTTGAGAAGCTCTCGGATGCGAAGGAGAATGGCTCGGCATTCCTCCGTCAGGTTGCACTGGCAGTGGTCGTGTTAGGGAACAACCTGCATAACGATTGCTGGGTAGAAGATGGCGCCATTGCCGCCGTCTCTATGCAGTATCAAGCGGAGGAACTGGGACTCGGTTCGTGTTGGGTACAGATTCGGGGCAGGCGTCTGAGCGACGGGACGGAGAGTGAGCGCGTCGTACGCGGAATCCTAAACATACCAGAAGACATGCAGGTGTTGTGCATCGTCGGATTTGGACATAAAACAGAAAGTCTTCCGCCACACAGCGAGGATGAACTGAAATGGGAAAACATTCATATAGCCGAATATTGATATGAGGATAGTTTTGATTGGAGCCGGAAATCTGGCAACGAATTTGGGAAAGGCACTCTCCAGAAACGGTCACGAGATTGTGCAAGTGTTCAGTACGTCAAAAACAGCAAAACAACTTACAAAACAGATTGGCGGGAAGCCTATACGCAACCTGAAATTGCTGTGCGATGATGCCGATATATATATCGTTGCGTTGAAAGACAGCGTGGTGGAAGGACTGCTCCCACAGATTTGCCATGGACGTGAGAGTCGCCTCTTCGTCCATACCTCAGGCAGTCTTTCCATGAATATATTTAAGGGACATGCAAAGAACTACGGCGTATTCTATCCGCTGCAGACATTCTCAAAATCCCAGGAAGTCGATTTTCAACAGATACCTTGCCTGATTGAAGGTGCCAACCCACAAGTCGTAACCGTCCTGAAGGATTTGGCGTTGTCTATAAGTAACCGGGTGAAGAAGGTTTCTACCGAGAAGCGCAAGCATATACATCTCGCGGCAGTCTTTGCCTGCAATTTCACCAATTATTGCTATACTGTTGCGGGAAATATCCTGAAGCAACAAAAGCTGCCTTTTGATTTGCTGCTACCACTGATAGACGAAACGGCGCGAAAGGTGCACAATATGTCACCAAGAAAGGCGCAGACAGGACCGGCAGTGCGGAATGACGAAAACATTATGGAGCAGCACATGGAGATGCTTTATGGCAATAATCGTGACTTGTACGAAAGGATGAGCCAAAGTATTCTTGATGAATTTTTTTTATGAAGACAATGAACTTCCGTTTTAATACTTAAAGCAAAATAGAAAATATGATTAACTACGATTTGAACAAGATAAAAGCAGTCATCCTTGATGTGGATGGCGTGTTGAGTTCGGAAACAGTCGGCATGGATTCTGACGGTGAACCGCTGAGAACGGTGAATATAAAAGACGGTTACGTGATACAGCTGGCACAGAAGATGGGACTCCGCATCGTGATTTTGACAGGCGGATATGCTCCCAATATCAAGAAACGCTATGAATATCTCGGCGTGACCGATATTTATATGAAATGTGCCGTGAAGGTCAATGTGTACGACGAGTTCCTGAAGAAATACGGCTTGTCTGACGAGGAGATTATCTACATGGGTGACGACATACCGGATTATGAGGTCATGAAAAGGTGTGGCTGTCCATGCTGCCCGGCTGATGCCTGTCCGGAAATCAAGGCAGTCAGTATCTATGTCAGTGAGAAGGACGGCGGCAAGGGCTGTTGTCGTGACGTGATAGAACAAGTCCTGCGGGTGCAGGGCAAGTGGCTGAGCGACGAGAGAGCTTTCGGATGGTAATGGTATCGTCACTTAAAACGCAGTTTACACGATGAAATACAAGCTGATTTTAGCCAGTAATTCTCCAAGAAGAAAACAACTTCTTGCAGGACTGGACCTCGACTTCGAAATAAGAGTCATTCCCGGGATTTGTGAAACCTATCCCGAAACGTTGCCCGTACCGGAGATTCCCGTATTTATTGCAAAAGAGAAGGCTTCCGTCTATGAAGGAAAGATAGCGTCTGACGAATTGGTCATTACGGCAGATACGGTAGTTGTGTTGAATGACGAAGTGCTGGGCAAGCCAGCGGATGCGTCGGATGCTTTCCGGATGTTAAGGCTCCTTAGTGGGAAAACCCATCAGGTGATTACGGGCGTTTGCCTTACAACTGTGGAGAAACAGCATTCATTCTCCGTGACAACCGATGTAACGTTCAAGGAACTTTCCGACGAGGATATACATTATTATATAAATAAGTATAAGCCATTTGACAAAGCTGGTGCCTATGGAATTCAGGAATGGATAGGCTATATCGGGGTGACAGCCATATCCGGAAGTTATTTTAATGTCGTAGGCTTGCCAGTGCAACGCATCTATCAGGAGTTGCATAAAATGTAGCGTCATGGTATAAAAATACATAAAAAGATGTCAGTTTTGGCTATTTATACACAAGAATATCGAAAAAAATGCATATTTTTTTATAAAAATACACAGATAATTTTGATATTTATGAATATTATATTATATTTGTGGGCGAAATATAAACCTATTAGTGCTAAATTCTATAATTTTGCTCAAATGACAAAATATAATATTCGAGAAAAAAGGGAAAAAGATGCGGCATACCGCCATTTGCTCTCTCCAGCGTTAGCAAACGACTTGAAGGAGAGAATCATTGACATCATAGTCAAGCAGAAGAAGTATAAAGACAAAGACTATTCTGCAAGGCAGCTTGCAGCGGACTTGAGTACTAACACTCGCTATATCTCGGCAGTTGTGAATCTGAAATTCCAGATGAACTACTCCTCGTATGTGAATAAATATCGAATCAAAGAGGCAATGACTATGTTGAAAAATCCTCGCTATAAAAGCTATAGCATGGAAGAAATAAGCAGCATGGTGGGCTTTTCCAACAGACAGTCTTTTTATGCCGCTTTCTATAAAATCAATCAAATGTCGCCAAGGGATTACAAAATCACTGAGTTGGAGTTGCTGAAAGAGTCCACTCCGCCTTTAGGAGATGAGCCTGTCCCTGGGGATGGAAGTGTGTCATAACCAAGAATGGAGGAAGATAGATTTGTATATACAGATGAGCGTTTCGCCGATATTCAAATGTTGCGTTATCGGCTGAATGGTTTCGATGAGTTAACCTTACGGCAGAAAATATACATTTACTATCTTTCGGAAGCCACCCTCTATGGGCGTGATATCGTTTTTGACCAATTTGGTAAATATAATCTCCGCATCAGAAAAATGCTGGAGGCGGTGTTTCGTGCGCAAACATTCTCCGGAAACCACGATAAGTCAAAGGCATTTGAGACATACCTGAAACAAGTATGGTTTTCCAGTGGCATCTACCATCATTATGGATATGAAAAAATACTGCCGGCATTCACACCTGAGTTTCTCGAAAAAGCGCTGAATGCAACAGATGTCAATTCCTTGCCGCTGGCTGAAGGGCAAACACTGCAGGAATTTTGTGAGGAGATATTTCCCGTTATTTTCGATCACTCGCTTTTCCCGAAGCGTGTCAATCAGGCTGATGGCGAAGATTTGGTGCTGACGTCAGCATGCAACTATTATGAAAACGTCACTCAGAAAGAGGTTGAACAATATTATTCTGAGAAGAAAAAAGACGGTGCAGAAGGGATGCCCTCATGGGGATTGAACTCGAAACTGATAAAGCAGGACAATGTCCTCCGGGAAGTGGTTTGGAAGGCAGATGGTCTGTACGGTGCTGCCATTCGAAAAATCATTTCATGTCTTGAGAAAGCATCCGATTTTGCAGAGAATGACCAGCAGAAAAAATTGATACGGTTGCTTATTGACTATTATGAAACCGGTGATTTGCACCTGTTTGACGAGTTCTCTATCGAATGGGTGCATGAGAATCGTGGCGAAATAGATTTCATCAACGGATTCATTGAAGTCTATGGAGACCCGCTGGGACTGAAAGCCTCATGGGAAGGCATCGTGGAGTATCGGGATGCCATCGCTTCTAAGCGGACACAGGCAATCAGTCAAAACGCCCAATGGTTTGAAGACCATTCCCCGGTTGATGCACGCTTTAAGAAAAAAACAGTGCGGGGCGTTACTGCCAGCGCTGTATGTGCTGCCATGCTCGGAGGCGACGAATATCCTTCTACAGCCATCGGCATCAATCTCCCGAATGCGGAGTGGATTCGTGCACAACACGGTAGCAAGAGTGTGACCATTACCAACATTACCGATGCTTATGCGAAGGCTGCACACGGGAATGGGTTTTATGAAGAGTTCGTAATTGACCAGCAGACGAGGGACATGATTAACCTTTACGGTGACCAGTGCGACCAGCTCCACACCGATTTGCATGAGTGTCTTGGACATGGCAGCGGACAGCTTCTTCCTGATACAGATCCTGATGCACTGAAAGCCTATGGGAATACCATCGAGGAGGCGCGTGCCGACCTCTTTGGCTTGTATTATATTGCGGATTCCAAATTGGTAGAACTCGGATTGTTGCCAAATGACGATGCCCATCACGCCCAGTATTACACCTACATGATGAATGGGTTGATGACGCAACTGACACGTATTCAGCCTGGTAAGCAAATCGAAGAGGCACACATGCGCAACAGGGCGTTGATTGCGCGTTGGATTATGCACCATGCTGACGGTGCAGTCAGCATGGAGAAGGTCAATGACAAAACTTATGTTCGCATCTCCGACTACCGATATCTGCGAAGCCTGGTTGCCAAACTGTTGGCAGAGGTGCAGCGCATCAAGAGCGAAGGCGATTATGATGCTGCGCGCGAACTGGTGGAAACCTATGGAGTGAAGGTTGATCACACATTGCATCAGGAACTTCTTGCGCGTTATGAAAAGCTGCATTTGGCACCTTATAAAGGTTTTATCAATCCGGTTCTGACACCTATATATAATAATGTGGGAGAGATAACCGATGTCAAGGTGGACTATTCAGAAAGCTATACTGCACAGATGCTCAGGTATTCAAAACAATATGCAACGCTATGAAACAGGAAACTCATGACAAACTGCGGCAGATTAAGCAGTCGTTCCGTTCGTGCATGAATGGTGTGACGGCGCAATCCATGCGTGAGAAAGGGACGAATTACAAGATTAACTGGGGAGTTTCTCTGTTAGATCTCAATCGGATGGCATCAGAATATGGAAAAGATGCTGAGTTGGCGACGGAATTATGGAAGGAGAATATCCGCGAATGCAAAATCTTGGCTACACTCATCATGCCTGCAGAAGACATGTATCTCGACCTTGCTACCTTGTGGATGGAACAAATGCCAACGGTAGAGATGGCAGAGCTCGCAGCCTTTAATCTGTTTCAATACATCGAAGATGCCCCCCTTATTGCATACCGCTGGATAGCTTCTGAAAAGGAATTAGAGCAAGTGTGCGGCTATATGATACTTGCGCGGTTGTTTATGCGGAAGGAAGAACCTGACGACCGGGGTATCAACGAATTTCTTGACCAGGCGCTGGCGGCGTTGCAGAGCAATGTGCCCTCTGTCAGTCGGGCTGCAACGACAGCCATAAGACGCTTCTCGGAACTGGGCGAGGAGTACGAAAAGATTGTGACCGGTGCTTTGAAGGCGTCTGGATTCTCGCTGTTCTGACCATCTTTGTGGAATGTGAGCCTCTCCGTTTGCGAGTGTCTCGTAAATCATCTCAATCTGCTTTTTATCATTTTTGAAAAGCAAAAATCACCATTATCTTTATTTTTTCTAAACAAAACACGCTGTCTGTCTGAAAAAATTCGTAACTTTGTGCGACTATTGGCTTTGTCTGAAGTATGGAAGAGCGTGAAAAAAGGCGAGCGAAAGAGATTCTCTCCGGCTATCTGGCTGCGACCAAGCACCGGCGGACTCCCGAGCGTTTTGCCGTGTTGAATGCAATATACGACATGGATGGTGAGTTCTCAATCGATGAGTTGGGGAACTTGCTTGAGCGTAAGCGGTTTCGTGTGAGCCGTGCCACGCTCTACAATAGCATTCGGTTGTTTCTCGACCTGCATCTTGTGGTTCGCCACAGCATTCACAATAACACCCGTTATTCGGCGGCTTTGCAGCCCCATCCGCGTTTTCAGCAGATATGTTCGGAGTGTGGCAGGATAAAAGACGTGGATGCGCCGAAAGTGTTCGAGGCACTTGAAGAGACCAAGTTGAAGCGCTTCCACAGGGATTATATCTCTATCTATGCCTATGGCATCTGCAGTAGTTGTCAAGGTCGCATAACCCGGCGTCGGGAAAAAAAGAACAGGAAAATTAAGAAATAATACACAATGAATACAGGAAAGGTAGATGTCCTGCTGGGTTTACAGTGGGGCGATGAAGGAAAGGGAAAGGTGGTCGATGTGTTGACACCTCAGTATGACGTGGTTGCACGCTTCCAGGGCGGTCCGAATGCCGGTCATACGTTGGAGTTCGAAGGTCAGAAATATGTGTTGCGCAGCATACCTTCCGGTATCTTCCAAGGCGACAAGGTCAACATTGTCGGCAATGGGGTAGTGCTGGCTCCCGATTTGTTCATGGATGAGGCAAAAGACCTGGAGCGCAGCGGGCACGACTTGAAGTCGCGTCTGCATATCTCTCGGAAGGCACACCTCATCATGCCAACCCATCGCCTGCTGGATGCAGCCAACGAGGCGGCAAAAGGGGCAGGAAAAGTGGGCACGACAGGAAAGGGAATCGGTCCGACCTATACCGATAAAATATCGCGCTACGGGTTGCGCGTCGGTGATATCTTCGATGGATTTGAGGAAAAATACGCTGCGCTCAAGGCGCGTCACGAGCAGATGCTCAGAGCCCTGAACTACACCGATTATGAACTCGGCGAGACAGAGCGCAAGTGGATGGAGGGTATAGACTATCTTAAACAATATACCATTGTTGACAGCGAACATGAAATCAATCGCCTGCTGAAAGAAGGAAAGTCGGTGTTGTGTGAGGGTGCTCAAGGAACCATGCTCGACGTTGACTTCGGCAGTTATCCTTTTGTGACATCGTCCAATACCGTCTGTGCCGGTGCATGTACGGGCTTAGGCATTGCTCCCAATCGAATCGGCAGGGTGTTTGGCATCATGAAAGCCTATTGCACACGAGTGGGGGCGGGTCCCTTCCCGACAGAACTCTTTGATGAGACGGGTGCGCAGATTCGTCAGCTCGGTCATGAATTCGGTGCTGTCACCGGGCGCGAACGCCGTTGCGGATGGATAGACCTCGTTGCTCTCCGCTATGCCGTCATGGTGAATGGGGTAACCAATCTCATCATGATGAAGAGCGATGTGCTCGACACCTTCGATACGGTCAAGGCGTGTGTGGCATATAGGTTGAAAGACGGAACAGTCATCAATGAATATCCGTTCGATGTTGAGGGCGTTGAACCCGTCTATCAGGAGCTGAAAGGTTGGAAGACCGATATGACGCAAATCACAGACGAAGCCCAGTTGCCACAGGCATTCCGGGATTATGTTGCTTTCCTGGAAGAGCAGCTCGAGACTCCCATCACGATGATTTCAACAGGACCAGACAGAAAACAAACGATTATACGTTAACAGACCATGGCAAAACCAAGTATTCCAAAGGGAACGAGAGATTTTTCGCCCGTAGAGATGGCGAAGAGAAATTATATTTTCGATACAATCCGTGAGGTGTATGCGCTCTACGGCTACCAGCAGATTGAGACTCCGGCGATGGAGACGCTCCAGACGCTGATGGGAAAATACGGAGAGGAAGGCGACAAACTGCTCTTTAAGGTGCTCAACTCCGGCGACTGCCTGTGCAATGTCACCGACGAGGAACTGCTCCAGCGCAATCCTGCACATCTGGCAGCAAAAATCTGCGAGAAAGGACTCCGTTACGACCTTACCGTGCCCTTCGCACGCTATGTCGTACAGCATCGCGAAGAAATACAACTGCCTTTCAAGCGCTATCAGATACAGCCCGTATGGCGTGCTGACCGCCCGCAGCGCGGACGCTATCGCGAGTTCTATCAGTGTGATGCCGATGTGGTTGGTTCCGACTCGCTCCTCAATGAAGTGGAACTCATGCAGATAATCGATACCGTGTTCACCCGTTTCGGAATACGCGTCCAGATTAAAATCAACAACCGCAAGATTCTCTCAGGTATAGCAGAGACAATCGGTGCGGGAGACAAAATTGTGGATATCACCGTAGCCATCGACAAACTCGACAAGATAGGAATCGAAGGAGTGAACAAGGAATTGGCTGCATGCGGCTTGGATGAAGACGCAATGAGCAAACTGCAGCCCATCATCTCGCTTTCAGGAACCAACGACGAGAAACTTGAAACCATCGCACAGGTTCTGAGCGAGTCGGAAACCGGCATGAAAGGGGTGGAGGAAACTCGCTTCATTCTCGATGCACTGAAAAACTGTAATCTGACGAATGAGATGCAACTCGACCTGACACTTGCGCGAGGTCTGAACTATTACACCGGCGCCATCTTCGAAGTGAAGGCGCTTGACGTGCAGATTGGCAGCATCACGGGCGGCGGACGCTACGACAACCTCACGGGTATTTTCGGCATGCCGGGACTGAGCGGCGTGGGAATCTCGTTTGGTGCCGACCGCATATTCGATGTGCTCAACACGCTCGACCTTTATCCGAAGGAGGCGGTCAATACGACACAGTTGCTCTTTATCAATTTCGGAGATTGCGAAATGAACTATTGCATGCCAATCGCCAGACGATGCAGGGAAGCCGGAATCAAGACAGAAATCTTTCCGGACAGCGTGAAAATGAAAAAACAAATGGCTTATGCCAATGCCAAGAATATCCCGTTCGTTGCGTTAGCAGGAGAAACAGAGATGGCGCAAAACAAACTGACACTCAAAGATATGCAGAGCGGAGTTCAAGAATTACTGACGGTTGAAGAGTTGATTGGGAAATTAAAATATTAAATTTAATATTGAAATAATTACAAATTTGTTTGGAGGATAAAAATATTTTCCTTATCTTTGCAGCGGAATTAGTTATTTCGGGTGTGGCGCAAATGTTTTGACCCACCTTAACGCTGTTCAAAGATAAGGAAAATATGAAAAAGGCAGAAGTCATAGAGAGGCTGACGGTGCATGGCATCAAGCCGTCGGTGCAGCGGATGGCAATCATGGAATACCTGATGACCCATCGCGTTCATCCTACGGTAGAGGATGTCTATAACGGATTGTGCAGAGACATTCCTACTTTAAGTAAGACCACCGTTTATAATACGCTTCGAATGTTTGCAGAGCAAGGCGCTGCAACAATGATTACCATCGATGACCACCGCGTTTGCTACGACGGGGAGATGCAGCCGCATGTGCATTTCTTCTGCCGTCAGTGCGGGAAAATCTATGACCTGCACCAGGAACAGGCACCCCTTATGCCGCCGCACTTTGAGGCTGAGGGGCATCAGGTGAATGAAGTGCAGCTCTATTATAAAGGTGTCTGTGCGAAGTGCAGGGAGACAAATTAGCATTTTGGAAATTCAACCATATTTTATATTAACTTTTAAAACAAAAACATTATGAAGAAAAAATTTATTTGCACCGTATGTGGATACATCCACGAAGGAACAGAGGCACCCGAGCAGTGCCCGGTATGTAAGGCTCCGGCAGACAAATTCAAGGAGATGAATGAAGACGAAGCTCCTGAGTATGCCACAGTACACAAAATTGGCGACGGCAAACCTGAGGGCGTCAGCGAAGAGATGATTCAAGACCTGCGCAACCATTTCAACGGCGAATGTGGCGAAGTGGGCATGTATATTGCCATGGCTCGCCAGGCAGACCGTGAGGGCTATCCCGAGATTGCAGAGGCATTCAAGCGCTATGCTTACGAAGAGGCAGACCATGCCAGCCGCTTTGCAGAGCTGCTCGGTGAGTGCGTGTGGGACACGAAGACCAATCTCGAGAAGCGTGCTGCTGCTGAGGCTGGAGCATGCGAAGACAAGTTCCGCATTGCCAAGAACGCAAAGGCAGCAGGATTCGACGCCATTCACGACACTGTTCACGAGATGGCAAAGGACGAAGCTCGCCACGGAGCAGGCTTTGCCGGATTGCTGAAGCGCTACTTCGGAGAATAATCTTTCTCTGATTACTTTTCCGGATTGACAATAGACGGGGGCAGGGTGACTTGATTCATCCTGCCCCCCTTTGTATATTTATACATAAGCAAAGCTCTCGCGAGGGTGTTTGTAAACCGTTGGTTATCAATACATTAAGTAGTACTTTCCAAAAGTTCAACTTTTAGCTTGCAAAAGTTGAACTTTTAGGCGGTGAAAGTTGAACTTTTAGGACGCAAAAGTTGAACTTTTGGAAAGCGAAAGTTCAACCGTATATTTATACGCCCTTTTCTGCATGTTTATACAAGCATAAAGGAGCCCCACCCAAACCCTCCCCGAAATGGGGAGGGAACGCCTGACGGTAAGCAAACGAGCTCTAATCATAATTATCCCCTCACGAAAAGATGATTCTTTCGCTAATTCAATCGCTGAAACTTGCTTCCCATTTTCCTGCGAAATCAAGAAAAAAACAAAATCAGAAAGTATCTTTCAGATAAAAAACATCGCTTTTTTTGTTATTAAAAAGAAAATAATTATCTTTGCAACAGCAAATTACGTGATACAGGTTTTAACCTACTTATCATAAAGGCGTTGTAAACAGGAAGAAGATTTATATTGAAACCAACGGAAGCAATGGAAAACACCAGCCAACAACAAGCAAAAGCGCAGTTGCGGCCAATCAACTCACTGCCATCCCTTGCCTTTGACCATGACGAGATAATGACCGATGCCATCGCCCATTACAACAATTTTGTTGGTAACGCACTTGATTTATCAAAAGAGAACTTGGATCTGGAAAACCTGAAGCAGCAAAGCTTTGAAGGTTTTTTGACAGTAGGCGACTTAATGACAAATCCTCATCAAATACCGAAAGAGCAAGGTGTTTACGTTTTAATTTTACCGAAAAACGCACAACCTACTTTTCTTACGAATGGGACAGGAGGATTTTTTAAGGATAAGAACCCGAATGTGGACATATCAGAATTAGAGGCAAACTGGATTGATGATACAAACATACTGTATATTGGCAAAGCTGGTGGGACGACTAACGCTACGCTTCAGTCAAGACTGATGCAGTATTTGAAATTTGGTATGGGCAAAAAGATTGGCCACTGGGGGGGGAGGTATGTCTGGCAATTGGCAAACTCTCGTGACTTGATCGTTTGCTGGAAAACGACTAACGAGAATCCGCGAGACATTGAAAAGAGAATGATTGCAGAGTTCAAAGCAAAACATAATGGGCGCCGACCATTTGCAAACTTAAAAGATTAGTGCTATGGCGAAATTGGGTAAGCAGTTCTGGCAGAAATTGTTGGTAACGATTATATTTTTATCAATACTGTATGGCATAACCATTTATTTCGCCCTGCAAGAACGAGAACGGAACCAAGAGCGACGTCGAGTCGAAGCAGAACAACAAAGAATCAGAGAAGAGAAATATTTGCAATGGCGTGACTCTTTTCGACATTATAATGAGTGCATTGCTAATACCATAAAAGAGCGAAAACGAGTGAATATTACCTCCAAGGATGATGAGCTGGATGATGATGACATTGACCCATATGAAGACCCAGATTTCGACGACTTGTTTCCTGGGGAAGAATATGACGAAGAGTTTATTGACCGTTCGACAGGTGACCCGGAATTATATCCGGAATTACATGAATAACGAATATGATAAGAACTATTACAATCTGGTAATTATTTTTCTCGATATAAAATTAGACTGAAGTTTTAACCTACTTATCATAAAAGGCGTTGTAAACTCATATTCCTTTTGTTACACATATATATAATATGCAGCTAACTGCCACATGCAGGTGCATATTCTTTGCCTCATCTGACATGTATTTCAAGAAAATTGCTTAAATTTGCCAGAGTAATGAGTACGTTAGAGTTGATTTTGTTGGCAGTGGCTTTGGCAATGGACTGCTTTTCGGTGTCTCTTGCGAGCGGTGTTATCGTTCGCAGGACGCATTGGGACTTGATATGGAAGATGGCTTTTTTGTTTGGATTGTTTCAGGCGGGAATGCCTCTTTTGGGATGGTTGGGAGTCAATACGTTCAGTAGCCATATCGAGTCGGTTGGTCATTGGATAGCTTTTGGGCTACTGCTGTTCGTGGGTGGGAGGATGGTGAAGGAGGCTTTCGAGGAAGAGAGCCATTTCAATCCCTTTTCCACGCAAACCCTTTTCGTCTTGTCGCTCGCAACAAGCATCGATGCCCTGGCGATAGGTGCGTCTTTTGCCTGCATCGGCTATGAGACGTTGGGCAGACTTCTTGTTCCGCTCATCGTGATTGGCGCGACCTCGCTGCTGTTCAGTTTGCTTGGACATCTTTTGGGCATAAGGTTCGGAGATAGCATTGCCAAGCGGATACGCCCCGAACTTCTTGGCGGTTTGATACTGATTTTGATAGGCGTAAAGATATTGTTGGAACACTTTATTTAGGAGAAGAATATGACGATAGAATTGATAACCCGCATCGTTGTTGCAGCCTTGTTAGGCGGAATCATCGGTTTTGAACGGGAGTTTCGTGCGAAGGAAGCCGGTTTCCGAACCCATTCGCTCGTTGCGTTGGGAAGTGCTTTGTTCATGCTCATATCGCAGTTTGGCTTTGCCGATGTGCTCACGCATGACCATGTCTCGCTCGACCCGTCGCGTGTGGCGGCGCAAGTCGTGTCGGGCATCGGTTTTATCGGTGCCGGTACGATTATCTTTCAGAAGCAGGTGGTGCGCGGTCTGACCACAGCCGCAGGTCTTTGGACGGTCTCTGCCATCGGTCTGACATGCGGCTCGGGGATGTATGTGCTGGCGATAGCGGCAACGGTCTTGGTGCTGCTCAGTTTGGAGCTGATGCATTTCATCAACAAGCGGTTCGGTTCCAAGCATCTCGCCGTCACCTTTTCCGCTCCGTCGCAAGAGGCTGCCAACAATGTGCTCGCCGTTTTGCGCAAACAGGAGGTGGATGTGGAGTCATACCAGATGAAAGAGCGGGAGACTACTCAGGGGAAAGTGCTCACTATTACGATGGAGATGAAAGTCAGACGTGAGAATTTCCATGCCAATCTGTTTGAGTTTATGGCAATGTTCGACGGTGTGACCATCGAGAATTTAGAGTAAGAGCAGTGTGGGGATGAGGTCATTTCAGTTCTTCCTTCAAGAACTTCGGCGTATATCCTTTCTTTGATTTAGCCACTTCTTCGGGTGTTCCGGTGGAAAGGACGGTTCCACCCTTTCTACCTCCTTCCGGTCCCATGTCGATGATGTGGTCAGCCAGTTTGATGACGTCAAGGTTGTGCTCGATGATGATAACCGTGTTTCCCCGGTCAACCAGTTGCTGGAGAACGTTCATCAGTATGCGGATATCCTCGAAGTGCAGACCGGTTGTCGGTTCGTCAAGAATATAGAGCGTCCGTCCGGTGTCGCGTTTCGAGAGTTCGGTTGCGAGTTTCACGCGCTGACTCTCTCCGCCGGAAAGGGTGGATGACGGCTGCCCGAGTTTGATATATCCCAATCCGACATCTTGCAGGGTCTTGATTTTCTGCAGGATGTTCGGCACATTCTCGAAGAACTCCACAGCCTGATTGATGGTCATGTCAAGCACGTCGGCAATCGACTTGCCTTTGTAGCGCACCTCGAGCGTCTCGCGGTTGTAGCGTTTCCCGTGGCAGGATTCGCACGGCACCATCACGTCGGGCAGGAAATTCATCTCAATCGTCTTGTAACCGTTTCCTCCGCATGTCTCACACCTTCCGCCCTTCACGTTGAAAGAAAACCGTCCGGGCTTGTATCCACGGATTTTTGCTTCGGGAAGGTTGACGAACAGCGAGCGGATATCGCTGAAAACGCCTGTATAGGTGGCGGGATTAGAGCGTGGTGTGCGTCCGATAGGCGCTTGGTCCACATTCACCACCTTGTCGATATGTTCCACTCCCTCAATGCTTTCGTAAGGCATGGGGGCTTTCAGTGAACGATAGAAATGTTTTGAAAGGATGGGCTGCAGCGTCTCGTTGATGAGCGTTGACTTGCCGGAGCCGCTGACGCCAGTCACCAGAATCAGTTTTCCGAGCGGGAAATCCACATCAACATGCTTGAGATTGTTGCCGCTCGCATTTTTGATGACGATGTGTTTACCATTGCCCGGACGCCGCTTTGCGGGAATCTCTATCTTGATTTTCCCGCTCAGGTAATTGGCTGTGAGTGTGTCTTGCTTCAAGAGTTCCGAAGGAGTTCCCTGGAAAACCACTTTGCCGCCTTTTCTTCCAGCCAGCGGACCGATATCAATCACATAGTCAGCCGACAGCATCATCTCCTTGTCGTGCTCAACCACAATCACCGTATTGCCCAAATCGCGCAATTCTTTCAGGGAATTGATCAGGCGGACGTTGTCGCGCTGGTGGAGTCCGATGCTCGGTTCGTCAAGGATATAGAGCACGTTGACCAGCTGCGAACCGATTTGTGTTGCCAGGCGTATGCGTTGACTTTCACCTCCGGAGAGGCTTGCAGACTGGCGGTCGAGCGAGAGATAGTCGAGTCCGACGTCCAACATGAAATCGAGTCGTGTGCAGATTTCCTTAATGATTTCAGATGCTATCTTGCGTTCTTTCTCTTCAAGGTGAGGCAGACAGTCGTCAAACCAGCTGCGAAGTTCCGATATGTCCATGTTCGACAGCTCGGCAATGTTCTTCTCCCAAATGCGATAGGAGAGGGATTCACGCTTGAGTCGCTGCCCGTTACATTCGGGACACACGCAGGTGGCAAGAAATTGTTCAGCCCATTTCTGTCCCGAGCTACTGTCGTCATTCTCCATCACGCTGCGAAGATACTTGATGATGCCGTCGAACGTGACGAAATAGTCGGTTGACGTGTGTACACGCTCTTTCGCAATCCTCACGTTCTGGAGCGAGCCGTAGAGAATTTCAGACAATGCTTCCTGCGGTATCTGTTCGAACGGGGTGTCTAAGTCACACTCAAAGCGCTGCAAGATACTCTCTATTTGCCAGAAAATCATCTGGTTTTTATATTTCCCTAACGGTGCAATGGCTCCTTCGCGAATGGAAGCCTTTTTGTTGGGTATGACCTTTTCCAGGTCAATCTCATTGATGCGTCCCAGTCCTTTGCATCGAGGGCATGCTCCTTCCGGCGAGTTGAACGAGAAGAGGTTGGGTGCAGGGTCGCCATACGAGATGCCTGTCGTGGGGCACATCAGGCGCTTGGAAAAGTTTTTCACACTCCCATCATCCACATTATATATCATGATGGTGCCGTCGCCCTGTCGCATTGCCGTCTCAATGGTCTTTACGAGGCGCTCCTTGTCGCCCGATTTGATTTGCAGACGGTCAATCACTACCTCGATATTGTGGTTTTTGTAGCGGTCAACCTTCATTCCACGTTCCAGTTCATGCAGCTCGCCGTCGATGCGCACATGGAGGTAGCCTTTCTTGCGCATGCTCTCGAAAAGTTCGCGATAATGTCCTTTTCGCTGGCGCACGACGGGCGACAGGATATACACACGTTTGTCGGCATACTCGGAAAGAATCATTTCAACCACTTTCTCCTCAGTATATTTCACCATCTTCTCGCCGGTCATATAGCTATAAGCCGTTCCGGCGCGGGCAAAAAGCAGTCGCATGTAGTCGTAGATTTCCGTTGTCGTGCCTACGGTCGAGCGTGGGTTTTTGTTCGTTGTCTTTTGTTCGATGCTGATGACGGGGGAGAGTCCGGTAATCTTATCCACATCGGGACGCTCCAGTCCGCCGAGGAAATTTCTTGCATAAGCCGAGAAGGTTTCGATGTAGCGGCGCTGTCCTTCGGCAAAAATCGTGTCGAATGCCAGCGACGATTTACCACTTCCGCTCAGTCCCGTGATGACCGTCAGACTGCCACGCGGTATCTCCACATCCACATTTTTCAAGTTGTGCATGCGCGCGCCCCATACGTTGATTTTCTTGTCTTCCCGTTTCATTTTGTCAGATAAGAACTGAGTGTTTTCCCACCGTCAAGTCATCCTATTCGTCATATTCCCTATATCCGCGCAAGAGATTGACGTCGCGCCTGATGTTATACACACGTCCGTCAGCACCTTTCGCTTTGACCAACACAAAATATACACCTTCTTTCACCGGTTTCCCGTGAAAGGTACCGTCCCAACCGCCAGCCGGGTCAGTCCATTCATATAGCTTTTGTCCCCAGCGGTTGAAGATGTATGCGTGAAATTCCACGATACTCTGATAAGTCTTGGCTTTATAAATTTGGTTATAGGGGTCGCCGTTCGGGGAAAAAGCATTCGGCATCTCAAGCTTGCTCTCGTGGATGCTTACCCGAAGCGGACCAAAGTCGCTCCAGTATTCTTCCGTATATTCAATGCGCTCGCTGCCTCTGGAGAACGTTGCATACAGCACGATGTGGAACGATCCTGCCGTCGTGAACGTATATTCCGTGTTCTCTTCGTAGCGGACGAGGAATGGCGAACTCTCTCCTTCGGGCGTGATGCGCCATTCGTAGTATGCGTTCCAGCCTTCGGTATACTGCGGATTTGCCGTGAAACGCCCGACGAGCGGTGCCGAACCAGAGAAGTCAACGCTCTCTTCTCCCTCGTCCTCGTGTCCCGGAGTGTAGTAAAATGCCGTCGGATTGATGGTCGGAACATCATCCGCCAAGCCCGAAAGGGAAAAGGAAAACATACATATAATAGCTGCCAATAACCTGTTCTTCTTCATACGTCAACACATTTTTATATTTGTAACGTGGAAAACTTTGCAAAATTACAAAATAATGACGAAAACACAAAATTAAATTTGCTTTGTTGCAAAAGAACTAAAAAACTAAACAAATTATTTTGCTCTTCGCCCGATTTACACTATCTTTGCAAAGGAAATGAATAATTTTTGATTATGAGACGTTATTTGAGATATTTTTTTCTGACATTATTTATGGGGGCGATGGTGACACTTCATGCCCAAACGCCTTCCATACGTGAGCAGCATAAAGTGAAAAAGAGTGAAACGCTTTTCGGTATTTCAAAGCAATATAATGTGACGATTGAGCAGCTGAAGGCGGTCAATCCTGAAATGAACATTGAAGGATACGAACTCAAAAAAGGCGATTACATCAATATTCCATATACCAATACTCCAAACAATGCGGTGCAGAGCAGTAATACTCAGCAACCGGCGACTCAAACTCTGGCAATGAGCAAAGTGCGAGTCGGCGTGATGTTGCCGCTTCACGAAATCAACGGCGACGGAAAACGGATGGTGGAGTATTATCGGGGCTTGCTCTTGGCGTGCGACAGATTGAAGAAAGACGGTATCTCCGTGGATGTGCAGGCTTGGAATGTGCCTATAGAGGCAGATGTCCGCATGACACTTCTGGAGAAAGGTGCCGACAAGTGCGACATCATTTTCGGACCGCTCTACACCAACATGGTCAAGCCGCTGGCAGAATTCTGTCAGAAACACAACATCAAGATGGTTATCCCATTCTCCATTTCTGGCGAGGATGTGAAAAATTATGCGAGCATCTATCAGGTGTATCAAAGCCCTTCAAGCCTAAACGCTTCAGCCGTTAACAGTTTCATCGAGCGTTTCAAAGGCTGTCAGCCGGTGTTTATCAACTGTAACGACGCAACCGAGAGTAGCCGCGGAGCGTTCACCGCAAATCTCAGAAAGGCTTTGGAAGACAAGCGCATCAAGTATCGGCTGACCGACATCAACTCCTCGGACGAGGATTTCGCAAAGGCTTTCAGCAAGAAGAAACCGAACATCGTAGTCTTGAATACCAGCCGTTCGCCAGAACTGAACACCGTTTTTGCCAAGCTCAACAAGATGGTAAGCAACGGTTCGAAGGCTGAAATCTCGATGTTCGGATATATTGAGTGGCTCATGTACACACAAGTTTATGAGAAACTATTCTATCAGTACAACGCCTATATTCCCACCACATTCTACTACAACCCACTTTCGGCAGACACCAAGTGGGTGGAGACGAACTATCGCAATTGGTTCCGTACCGATATGATGCAGGCGCTTCCGCGTTTTGCGCTGACAGGATTTGACCATGGCTGCTTCTTCATCGGCGGAATCAGTAAGTATGGCAAAAACTTCGGTGGCACGAAAGGCGAAACGACCTACAAACCTGTTCAGACGCCACTCGCTTTTAAGGCCGAAGGGGCAGGGAAACAGAACAAGGCGTTCATGCTGATTCATTATCTCAAAAACCAGACAATCGAAGCAATAAGTTATTAGACACATGCGGAAACTGACGGTTATTTCCCTCTTGCTTATCGCACTATGCAGCCATGCACAGGTCGGTTCACATCGCAACGACCTCAGCATCGGCGTCAATGGCGGTTATATCCTGAGCAATGTGGGATTCAGTCCGAAAGTTCCACAGACCATGCACGGCGGAATCACCGGCGGTCTGACCGTCAAATACGTCTGCGAAAAATATTTCAGTACCATTTGCTCCATTCTCGCAGAAGTCAACTATGCCTCCATCGGATGGAAGGAAAATATCCTTGACCGCACGGATCAACCGGTCATCAATCCCGTGACAGGACTGGCTGAGGAGTATTCGCGCACCATCAATTATGTTCAGATACCCGTCTTTGCCCACTTGGCGTGGGGAAGAGAGGAGCGGGGAGCACAGTTCTTCATCCAAGCCGGTCCGCAGATAGGTGTCTATCTCAACGAGTCCACTTCGACGAACTTCAACTTCGCCGACCGAAATATGACCGACCGCGCAAATACCATCGTCGCACAAGACACGATGGCTGTCGAAAACAAGTTCGATTATGGCATTGCTGCAGGCATCGGCATGGAATATTCGTTGCCAAAGGCGGGGCATTTCATTCTCGAAGCACGCTATTATTTCGGCTTGGGAAACATCTATGGCGATTCAAAGAAAGACTATTTCGGAAAATCTAACTTCGGAAACATTGTCTTCAAATTTACCTATCTGTTCGACATTGTGCGCACGAAACATAAAAAGCACTAACGAAAGAAAGTGTTCGAAAATGACAATCGTTGCAGATTAAAAATGAAAATGAAATTGAATATAAATAATTATTAACTTAAAAAACAAACAGATTATGTTACAAAATTTATGGAACAACAATCGCATGGTGGCTATGCTGTTAGCGATTTTGGTTGTAGTTGTGCCCTTTCTCATCTACTATGTGATTGAGGCAAGGAAGAAACACCCTAAGGGTCTTATTTCGGCAGCCCTGTCAAATATGGGCGAACGATTTGGTTATTACATCATGAATGCAGTGCTGTTACTTTTCTTGTGTTCAAAGTTTGGTATCAGCGACGACATTGCAGGATGGATTTATGCCGTGTTCTACTTTCTCATTTATGTACTTAGCCTTCCCGGTGGTATGGTTGCCGACAAGTTGCAGAACTTCAAAGGTACAATCATGGCAGGTCTCCTTGTCATGGCAACGGGCTATGTAATTCTGTCTATACCGGTATTCGGTGGCAACCCTGGCGCAGTTCCTATGTGGGTGCTCGTACTGACTTGTCTTGCCCTTGTGCTTATTGCTGCCGGAAATGGTCTGTTCAAAGGCAACTTGCAGGCTATTGTGGGTCAGATGTATGACAACTATGAGGCCGAGGCAGCCAAAAAGGGAGCCGAGGAACTTGCTATCGCCAAGTCGCGTCGTGACAGTGGTTTCCAGATATTCTACGTCTTCATCAACATTGGCGGCGTGATTGCACCTTTCGTTGCACCATTGCTGCGCAGCGCTATGCTCAAGCTCGACGGATTTATCTATAACGCTGACCTGCCTCGTCTGTGCCATGGATTTTTGGATAACACGCTGAAAGGCGATGACGTTCAAAACCTCACTACGCTTGCTGAAAGTTCTATTCTGGAAGGTGGTCAGGTAGGCGATATGGCAACATTCTGCACTAACTATCTTGAAAGTTTCAACACAGGTGTGCATTACTCGTTCATTGCATCAGCTTTGGCTATGATTGCATCTTTCCTCATTTTCGTGGCTACCCGCAAGGTATATCCCAATCCTGTCAAGAAAGTTAAGGAAGTCCAAACAGTCTCCAAAGAAGAGGTTGCAGCTGACGCTAAGGAAATTAGACAGCGCATGTATGCCCTGTTTGCTGTGCTGGGTGTGGCAGTATTCTTCTGGTTCTCATTCCACCAGAACGGACAGTCGCTCTCAGTATTCGCTCGCGACTTCTGCGATACAAATGCAATTGCTCCTGAAATTTGGCAGTGTATCAACCCGTTCTTTGTGATTGTGCTCACACCTATCATCATGATATTGTTTGGTGCATTGGCAAAGAAAGGTTAGGAAATCTCAACGCCAAAGAAAATCGCACTTGGTATGTTTGTTGCAGCCTGTGCATACATATTCCTTATGGCTATCTCCATTACCAACGGATATCCTTCCGGCGAAGCATTCAAGAGTTTGCCCGAAGCTATTAAGGTTTCAATGAAAGCCGGTCCGTGGGTACTGATTGTCACCTACTTCTTCCTGACCGTGGCAGAGTTGTTCATCTCTCCACTCGGTCTGTCGTTTGTATCTAAGATTGCACCTCAACACTTACAGGGTATCTGTCAAGGTCTGTGGCTATGTGCTACGGCTATAGGCAACCTGTTCATCGCCCTTGGTGTGACCATGCTCAATAGTTTCCCACAGCAGTGGCAATGTTGGGCTGTATTTGCAGGGTTCTGCCTCATCTCAATGGCTGTAATGTTGGGTATGCTCAAATGGCTCGAGCGTGTGACTAAATAACATTATTAAATATAAAGCGGAGACTCGCCCTCGTGACGGGTCTCCGCTTTTTTAAATTTATTGAGACATTATGTTTGAAGGACAACCTAAAGGTTTATTTGCGTTGGCACTTGCCAACACCGGTGAGCGCTTCGGCTACTACACCATGATAGCCGTCTTCGCTCTGTTTTTAAGAGCCAATTTCGGACTTGATCCCGGAACGGCAGGAGTGATTTACAGTTCATTCCTCGGCTTAGTCTATTTCATGCCGCTTTTCGGCGGAATCCTTGCCGATAAGTTCGGTTTCGGAAAGATGGTGACACTCGGCATCCTGATTATGTTCGGAGGCTATCTGTTGCTCTCGCTTCCGCTTGGCGGAAACACTGTGGCACTTATCGTCATGCTGCTCGCGCTCATTTTCATCAGCGTCGGAACAGGACTCTTCAAGGGCAACCTGCAAGTGATGGTGGGCAATCTCTACGACGATCCGAAGTACGCCGACAAGCGCGATTCCGCATTCTCTATCTTCTACATGGCAATCAACATTGGTGCTCTCTTTGCACCGACAGCAGCCGTGAAGATTACCGAATGGGCAGAAAAGTCACTTGGCTGGAGCGGTAACGATGCTTATCACTTCGCCTTCGCAGTAGCCTGCCTGTCATTGGTGCTCTCCATTGCCATCTACTACGCATTCCGCCCGACATTCAGACACGTGGAAGGTGGTGAGCGCAAGAAAGACACAGCCGTGGCAACCGAAGAAGAACTCACACCCCAAGAGACAAAGGCACGCATCGTCGCATTGTGTCTCGTGTTCGCCGTGGTCGTATTCTTCTGGATGGCATTCCACCAGAACGGACTCTCACTGACCTATTTTGCTAACGAGTTCACACAAAAGACTGCCGAAGGAGTACAGTCGATGGCATTCGACGTCATCAACCTCTTCCTCATTATCATCATCGTCTATGCGCTCTTCTCATTGTTTCAGAGCAAGACATCGAAAGCAAAAGGCATCTCTTGTGTCGTGATTCTCGTGTCACTGGCACTGCTCTATTGGAAATACACACGCGTCAGCGGTCACATCGACCTCGCTGCGCCCATCTTCCAGCAGTTCAATCCTTTCTATGTCGTAGCCCTCACGCCCGTTTCGATGGCAATCTTCGGTGCACTCGCAAAGAAGGGAAAAGAGCCGTCAGCACCGCGCAAGATAGCATACGGTATGCTCGTGGCAGCCGTTGCCTTTGCCGTGATGATACTCGCATCGCAAGGACTCAACACCCCCAACGAGCAGAAGGCACTTGCTGAAGCCGGTACCACAGGACCGCTCGCCAATGCCAACTGGCTCATCGGAACTTATCTCATCCTCACCTTCGCCGAACTGCTGCTCTCACCGATGGGCATCTCATTCGTGTCGAAGGTAGCGCCGCCGAAATACAAGGGAATGATGATGGGAGGCTGGTTTGTCGCCACCGCCATCGGCAACTTCCTTGTGGCAGTGGGAGGACTCCTCTGGAACGATCTGCCGTTGGGCATCGTATGGGGCGTATTCCTCGTGCTCTGCATCCTCTCAGCCCTCTTCATGTTCGCCATGATGAAACGCTTGGAGAAAGTAAGCTGAGGAAGTTTGAATGATAAAATGCAAACGCCCCCGTTGGAGCAACTCTTCCAACGGGGCGTTTTTATATGTTTTTCTCAAATATTTCAAGGGACTTAAGGTTAATTTCACCAGGAGATGTTTTGGTTTTATTGATTTTTTGTATCTTTGCAATGTGTTCAGCAATAAAGCATCTTTTATGCTATGGAGAGACTGCGCTTTTTTTTGTTATAGAAGTTAGTGCTGTTAATGTGGATGATAGTACTAACTTTAAAAAATACAATTATGAAAAAGATCTTTATTTTAACGGCATTTTTCGGATTGAGCCTCATTGCCTGTGGACAGGATATAGTTATAAAGTCGGGGACTCTGATTGGTGTTGAGAGCAAAGAAGAAGTCCGTGCAAAGAATGTGAACGTTGGTGACCTCATTGGTTTTACCGTGACCGAAGATGTGAAAGTGGGGGATAGCATTGTCATATCTGCGGGAAAGAAAGCATACGCCAAAGTTCTTGTTGCAAAGAAATCGGGGATGGCTGGCACAAAAGGAAAACTAAAAATCGAATGGGTCTATTGTGAATCCAACTCCGGAGTTAAGATACCTTTGGAAGGCGAGATAGATTTCACTCGTAAAAACCACACCGCAGGCGCAGTTGCAGCCGCCGCAATAGTTGCCGCTCCCTTGATTTTTATCACGGGACAACATGCAAAAATTCCTGCCGGATATAAGAATGTAACAAGCGTAAAATCAGATACGGAATTATAATTGCTATTGTGAATTGAACGTGTGTTCTAATGTTTTATTCAACTATGAGATTATAGCCGAGAGTGGTAGGTTATATTACAATTACAAAGTCCGTCAGAAGAATCATTTCTGGCGGGCTTTGTTGTCAATAGATCTTAGTTGCTGTCTTGTATGAACTTTGGATGTTGTTTGTTGAAAATAAGGTTTGCAAGACATACAGCAATTTCTTCTTCCTCATAGCGAGGGCGCCAAGCAAGAATATAACTAACTTCCGCATCCGAAACAAAAAAACCTTTTTCCTCTAATCTCTTAATTCGTTTACGCATAGATTGAGATAGATACACGATTGACTCACCATCCAAAGAGAGATATCCGTCATTATAAGTCAATTTATCACCGCTTTGTAAGTTAAGGATTTTTTCTTTTTTATTCCGAAAATAATCAAGAAAGACATCACGCATAGACAATGAGTGACTAATTGATGGCTGAATATTTAAAAATGATGTATTGTTATAAATGTAGAGAGCATGTTTTGCACGTGTGATTCCAACATAGATGACACGAAGCATTTCATCATCTTTTTTCTTATATCTTTCTTCATCAAGGAGTAAGTGAACTACATCAAATTCGCGTCCTTTGGCTTTATGAATCGTACTGACAAATACAGTATTTTCTTCAGTGGAAATAAAATCTTCGATGCTGGATTCTAAAGCAAATTCGCGGAGATCGCTTCGATAGAATGTCTTTTGCGTAGCTTCAAAATCCTTGAAAAATTGCTTCAGTGCGCCCAGACAGTTACTTCTCGCATACTTCTCTAATGTTTGACTTTTTGCTTTTTCCCATAAGTCTTGGCTGATGCTTCCACTTTCTGTTTTATCTATTTTTTTCAAAAAATAGCGAACTTCCGCAAGTTTTATGAAACGAAAATCATCATTTGATTGGATATATCGCACATGTTTGCCTTGAAGCCGTAGTATATGAGCTAATTGAAATGCTTGCTCGTTACTCAAAGTTAGAAATGCTGTGGTTCTTGCTGATGAATTACAATCTAATGGTTCATTTTTCGGAACAATCTTTACGATTCCGTTTTCATTGCTTATAGCATTAATTGGCAATTTCTTCATTCGGTGAGAAATCTGCTTGACAAATTGGTTGGCATAATTAATAATGGCACGATCTGACCGATAATTATCAATCAATTCATATAAAGTAGCATTATAATCTGAAACTAATGAAGTCAAATGTTTTGAATTACTTCCACGAAAAGAATATATGTTTTGGACATCATCACCTACGGCAATTACTCGCATTTCATCATTATGTCTCATCAATGCCTCAATCAAGCGGAAGTCATCATTACCCATGTCCTGCGCCTCATCAATCACAAGTACACTTTTGGTAATCTTACTTTCCTCCACTTCTCCTTTTTCTATCATTCCGATAGCATGTTGTATAACATCCTTTGCTTCCTCAAGTGAACCATTTTGTCCGATAAGGTCGAAACAATATGAATGGAATGTTTTAATGTCCACAAAATGAGCAGCATTGCCAATCAAATCAATGAGGCGTTTTTTGAACTCAGTAGCTGCAGCACGTGAAAATGTGAGCATCAATAACTGTTCATGCTTAATGTCTTCCATCAATAAGAGTGAAGCAAGTTTATGCACGAGTACACGTGTCTTTCCACTGCCAGGTCCCGCTGCAACAACAATATATTTCGATTGATTGTCTTTAATTATTTCCAATTGCTTCTCACTAAGAGTTCCAAATATCTGCTCATATTTTGATGTTGTGATATTTTGGGTGATTTGTTTTCTGCGTTCTCCCTTAAAATATTTAGTTATAAATAATTTGTAATCAAGTAAAAAGTAATCACTGACAAACTGCAATGCTGCATTATAGTCTCGTACCATCATATTAGCATATTCCCCTACGATGTGTATCTGTTGAATACGGTGCTTATAAAATTCATCAAGTAGCTTATATTGCTCTTTTCCATATCTGCGCGTACGATCAACTTTTCTATGCAGTTGCATGCCATTATAAATTACCATAAAGCCGCCCTCTATCTTTAGCAATTCAGCCTTGCTTAAATATAGCAATGCTTCTTCCATGTCGCTTAAGGTCAAACTTTTCGGGCTGAAAACTTTTTCTTTACCGGCTCTATTGTAATTGTTTAGCAGCTCAACCATCGAAAATGTGACCATTTTTTCTGTTGCCAAATCTGTTAATGATTTAACAATATGGCGACATAGTTCTGTCCGATTGGTAAAACGTGCAGTTATGGTATCTCTATTTACTTCAAGTCTTAAGCTTACAGTTCCTCTTCCCGAATGCTCTTCTTTGCGGATATAACCTTTTATCAGTAAGAAATGAAGCAGCATGCGTAATTTCTTAACAGAACAGTTTTTGTGTCCATTTGATTGTGCTTCCTCATTAAGTTTCTTATAATTTAAAATAGTTGTTTCCGCTTTAATGTGTTCTAAGAGAAACATTTCTAATCGAAGCATGTCCTCTAATTTGCGGGAAGTATTGGTGCGCTCGATATATGCATGCATATCTTGAGTATCTGCCAATAATCCTTCCTGCCTCATGAGGTTAATATTGCGCACAACTGTTTCTTTTTTCATTCCAAGGATGTCTGCAAGATAATCTATGCGGCTTTCTGCTTCAGCTCCTCTACCTTCTACGGTTGCACGGCTACTTATAAGTGAATGAATAATACGAGCCGCTTCTTCACGACTTTTTTCATCGAAAATCTTCGATGAATTTATCCGTTGCCGTGCTTCGTCCATGGAACGCACCTTTATGCCCGTTGCAAAGATGCGTGGAATGTTGTTTCCGCGAGAGATAAATCCAGCCTGTTCCAAAGCTGTTATAGCACCACGTACTCTTATCTCTATAGCACTTTTGTCATCATCATTCCATCCTGCTTTGCGAGCAATCTCAAGTGGAGAGCTATTCATGGTCTCAAATTCGAGTGTCTGCTTTTTAATGACGTTCCATACCTGTTGTATTTCGCTGATAGAAAGCTTTGTCTGATTTAGTAAAATAAAATGCTTGTCAAGATCACCATCATCATAGAGAACATAACAGTCTGCGTCCATATTTTGATCACGTCCGGCGCGACCGGCTTCTTGTACATAATTCTCCAAAGAATCACTGATGTCAAAATGTACTACTAATCCTACATTATCTTTGTCCACTCCCATCCCAAACGCTGAAGTCGCAACAATAACATTAACCTTTCCCTCCATAAAAGCATTTTGATTAGCTACTTTATCAGCAGCTTCCATTTTGCCATTATAAGGTAATGCAGGAATGTCGTCACGTTGAAGTCGGCTTGCTAAGCTATGAGTTTTTCGAGTCCTCGCTACATAAACAATTGTTGGGCACTGATGTCCAAGAATAAGATTTCGCAGTTGCCTGTATTTTTCATCAGCCGTTTCCGCATGTAGTACAGAATATCGTAAGTTCTGTCGCTGGGCAGAAGAAGCAAAAACTTTTAAAGTTATTCCAAGCTTTTCCTTAAAATAATCACAGATATCGCTTATTACTTTTTGTTTTGCTGTTGCAGTAAAACATGATACGGCTATGGGTTGTTGCTGGTGTTTTTTCTCTTGCAACTGACGAATGAAGTCTCCAATATAAAAATAATCAGTTCGGAAATCTTGTCCCCATGCTGAAAAACAATGAGCTTCGTCTATTACAAAACGAACAACATTACGACTTAACAACAATCGTTCTATAGTCTTACTTCGGAGCATTTCCGGAGCTATATAGAGCAGATTCGCAATTCCTTCTGACACCTGTTCGATAGCTGCCGCTCGTTCAATAGGGTCGAGTAGACCATTGATTGTTACTGCTTCACTGATTCCTTTTTTCTGTAAATTGTCGACCTGATCTTTCATCAGACTTTGCAGTGGAGAAATGACAACAGTGAGACCATGAAAATTCCGACCTGCCATTAGGGCTGGTAGTTGGAAAGTCAGCGATTTACCTCCACCGGTAGGGAATATAGATAGTAGCGACTCATTTTTTATTGCCGCTTCGACGGCTTTTTGTTGCATCGGTTCACCATCGAATAGACGAAACTGATTGAAACCGAAAAATTCTTTAAGCCCATTATGCGCGTCCAGGTGTTGTTGACAGTATTCACACTCTCCGCATGGCGTATGACAAAGGAATGTCATCACATTGTTTACTTTGGGATAATTGTGAAGAACCCAAGCTGGTGTCAGGGAATGAAAATCATCAGCGCTTATTATGGCTAATGCATAAGCAAGTTCAATGGGGTAACGTTTAATAACAGCTTCGATGTTTGCGTTAGTGCATATCTTTCCCGCAAACTGGTGGCGTATAAGTACAGCTATCACTTCAATAGGCAAGGCATCGGTCTTTCCAATCCACTTAAAAAAACCGCTGAAATCTTCCGTGTTAATCAGCAACCCTTGATAAATCGACTGTTGCTGTGGTGACAGTTGCTCCCAAGCTGTTATCTCATCAAAAAACAAATCCCTTGCTTTTTTCGCATCATTGAGCGGATTGTTTAACTCATCTACCAACAGTTTGTCATCCTTAACCAATCGATGATAAGGTCGTCTTGGAAAAAGTAATGGCGATAATAGTAGTGTGTCAATAATAGTATAATGCTTCGTGAGTTGAAGAAACTTTAAGTCATGGTTAATAATGTTATGACCACACAGCGCATCACATCTTGACAAAAAGTCGTTAAACTCCCGTGTCGAACGGGTATGCAACTCAGCACCATCCTCACGAACAGCACCATAGTCTTGCACTTTTTTATTGCTAACGCTTACTTCTGTGTCGATAAAACCTAACATTAAGCCATCAAAGATTATGCACACTTTCAAAAAAGTGGATTAAAACTTTAAAATTTTCATCTCGAATACAAAGATACAAATAAGTGTGGAAAATATGCAAAAAGAGTGACTTTATTTTTTAATCATGGGCTTTTGATGCTTCAAAATTGGCACGATTATTGCTGCTAAGTTCAACGGTTGTTAGTCAAGTACGGCGATATTGTTGAGCAAACTCGTACGAAGTTGGTTACCAAAGTCGTACGAAATTGGTTACCAAACTCGTACGAGATTGGTATGGAAACTCGTACGAGATTGCTTAACGAAAGGGCAACGCTCGGATAACGGGCGGTGATGTTTCTGATAATCAATGTTTAACTTTTAAATAATAAGGAGGTCAAAATGTCAGTATTTGTAAGATTGGAAAAGAAGAAGTTTGGTGATGACAAGGCGCGTGGAAAGTGGTATGCCAAAGTGGTGCGCACGGGCGAAGTGGGCATCGACGAGCTGGCTGAGCGCATTCAGGATGTCTCGACGTTCAAGCGGGGCGAGGTGCGCGGCATTCTCATCGAGCTGTTGGAGCAGATGAAATCTTGTCTGGCGGAAGGGCAGACGGTCAATCTCGATGGGTTTGGGCGGTTCCATCTCTCGGTGGAGAGCGAGCCGGCGGAGAGTCCGGAGAAGTTCCGCACCGACTTGAACGTGAAGCGTGTGAAGTGCAGGTTCCAGCCCGCCGGCTATCGTCGGAAGGACGGATGCATCGTACAGCGGCTGGCTGAGGGCGTGAAGGTGGAGCGTTGGAAGGATGAATGAGGGAAGAAATTTGGGCGAAGTGAATTTCTATGAATAATATTTGTTTGTTGGAGTTTATTTCATTATCTTTGCATTAAGCAAGTAATTATGCTTTCTCATTAATTAATAATTAAAAATGTGCGTTATGGCAAAGTATTATGTTATGATTAACGGACAACAGGAAGGTCCGTATTCTCCTGAAGAGCTTCGTGGAAAGGGTGTGACTTCTAATACGAAAGTATGGGCTGAAGGATTTCCCAACTGGCTTGATGCTTCGCAAGTAGATGAATTAAAAAATGTCGTTTTGCAGATACCTCCAATCAACTCTGTTGCTCAAGACGGCGGTGATATCGGTATCTTCGATGCTGGTCCATCTGGAAAAAGTCGAGGCGTTGCAGGCTTATTGGCTATTTTGATAGGAACGCTTGGTATTCATTATTTCTATATTGGCAAGGCAGGAGGAGGACTGATATGCATTCTGCTCTCTATCGTGACTTGCGGTTTGTGGGGTGTCGTGACTTTAATTCAAGGTATCATGATGCTCACGATGAAGAGTGAGGAGTTTGAGCGAAAATATGTCAACTCGACCTCAACACTGCCTTTGTTCTGACGGAATGCGATAAAAAGATGACTTATTGATTGATGTCAAAAATTGTTTGGAGTATTATTGGCATTTCAATTGTGCTGGGGATATACTATATATTCAATCCGATTGTAGATAATGTATTTCCCCAATGTCCCTTTTTAGCATTGACAGGCTTGCAATGCCCGGGTTGCGGTTCGCAACGGGCATTGCATTTTTTGCTTCATGGAGAACTCCGACAAGCTTTTATGTCTAATGCTTTTTTGATTATTGTCATTCCGTTCTTTCTTTTTCTGATAATATTGGATCGGAATCGGACAAAGCTGCCACGTCTGTATAAGCGTGTGCATAACAAAAAATTTATATTCTTTTTCCTTTTCCTTGTTGCCGCTTGGTGGATAGGACGTAATCTGTCGGAGCAACTCTGAGATTTAGATGGTCATGCCTGCTCCCGAAAAACCGGTTTCTGCAGTCCGTATTTCTTCCGTTAGACACCCAGATGTCAGTAAGTCAATCCGAATGCCCAGAGGGGAATGATTTTGCCCGATCCGTATTCTATGTCGTCTCTGACAACATATCCCTCAGCGGCATCGGTAAGTTGCTTCTTGCCTTTCTTTTTTCCACCAACCTCAAAAGTCTTACCGGCAATCTCAAAGTCACTGATGCGTGAGCTGATGACTTCTGTCGTCACTCGCATCTGATTATAGAAGAACGTCTCACGGATATTGCCGATGTCCGTGGCTTCTCCGCCTAATAAGTAGGCGAGGCTGGTGTTGTCAAGATATACCTTTTCGACTTTGCCAATGCCACGGATGCCACCCGTATCGTTGCGCAACTGACCTATCATTCCGGCTTGCTCCATATACAGGAAATAATCGGGCAGAATATTCCTGCTGACTCCAATAACGGTGGAGAGGGAATCCATCACAGGCTTAAAGGGCACACTTTGGGCGATGACAGCCAGCAGTTTCTTCAACTTGCGCCCTGTAGCAGCCGTCATGTGAGCATACTGTGGAATGTCAACCTCCATGGTTTGATTGATAACTTGGCGCAAACGTATTTCGTAATTGCTGTCATCGGAGAAAGGGTAGTAGCCTTTTAAGAGGTAATCACTAAATAGCGGCAATGGATGACGGGCGGCGTCGAAACGGGCTTTGTTCTCAAGTATCTCGCTTAACGTATATACAGGCACTTCTATCGCATGACGCAGCCAGAGGTATTCCCTGAAGCTGAGTCCTTGCATCATGAAAATGGGTGCCCGTCGGCTCAGGTCGGAAAAACCCTTATAGATGTCAAGCACGGATGAGCCCGTGAAACCTACTATCAGATCAGTGTGAGAATCGTATATCTGTTTCAATTCCCTTGACCAATTTTCGTACTTGTGAATTTCGTCGATAAAAATCTGTTCGCCACCTTCTTTGACAAACTCATCTACAGTTTCTGCAAGTGTGTGTGACGAGAAATACAAGTGGTCGGCGGTAACGTACAGCATACGCCGCTTTTCTCGATGCTCCTTGATGTATTGGAGTATCATCGTAGACTTTCCCACACCTCTTGGACCAACCAAACCGAACATACGGGACTCCCAGCTAATCCGGTCGTACATATACCGGTGGAACGTTGAAGTGGTCTGCTTCAAAAGTCCTTCCATAAACTCTACAAGTGCTATATCCATGAGCTTGCGTTTTTAATGTTTACGATGCAAAGATACAAAAAATGCACTAAAGTAGTGCAATATTTGAGAAAAAAATGCACTAAAGTAGTGCAATTTTTGCAATTTAAGTTCCCATACAAGTATGTCGCACATAGTGAATATGGAGATGAATGAGGGAAGAAATTTGGGCGAAGTATGCTTGTTTTTCGAATGAAAATTGTATCTTTGCAACAAGTGTTAATCAACAAAAACAAGAAAGAATGATGGAGAATGTGATTGAAACAAGTGCCCAGGGGCACATGGAAGTGACAAAATTGTCGAAAGAGTATTTAGTGTCTATTGCTAAGTGGACGAATTTCCTGGCTATTTTAGGAATGATTGGCTACATCCTTGTTGTATTGGCTGGCATTATTATATTGACGGCTTCAAGCATCGTAACCAACGAAATGCCAGAACTTTCAGAAGCGGGTATCCCTGCTACTTTGCTCGGAGGATTCTACATTGTGCTTGCGGGACTGATGATTTTTGTATGTGCGAAAGCGCTCAAGGCTGCATCTGCGTTGCGAAGAGCTGCAGAGACTGACGATTCGATTCAACTTGAAAACGGTCTGCGCAACTGGCGCTTTGTATGTCGCTTTATGGGTTGGTATACGATTATTATGTTGGTCGTAGTGTTACTTAGTATTATGATAGTGCCTGCTTTGGCTATAGCAAATGCATAAGTAGTTCGCCCCCAGTAGGCATTAAACGAAAAAGAGCGAAACCTGTTTGCATGGTTTCGCTCTTTTGTTATTTGTATTTGTAACAATGACTAAATCTATTCTTGAATATTCGGTTTTTGCAATCCGTATTTCTTCCGTTTGTCAACCATGTAGAGTAGGAGGGCAGAGACAAATGCCGAACCGCCGAACAGGGCAAAAATAGTCATGGATGAAGTATAGGACGGATCTGTTTCGTTGACGCGACCGATAAGCATACGGACAACCATCAGACCGATATTTTGTATGAAGAAAATCATGCCATAGGCTGTTCCGAGGCGCCGCAGCGGAATGATTTTTGGCACGGAGGGCCACAGTGCGCTGGGCACGAGTGAGAATGCCAGTCCGAGAATGACCATCATCGATACTGCCAACAGGCTGGAATGGAGGGGCAGCGAGAAGACGAAATGCACGACTGCCATGAGTAGCGTGCCGATGATGATGAGCGTGGCTCCGAATCCGCGCCGGTCGTATATGGTTCCGAAGAGTGGCGTGAGCACGATGCTTCCGAAGGGGATGATGGCGGGAATGAGTCCGGCAAGGCTTTCGGAGATGCCGTATTTCACTATCATCAGCTTCGGGGCGAAGTTGAAGAATGGGTTCATCGCCGAGTAGAACAGCAGACAGAGCAGCGTGACGAGCCAGAAGCCCGGGCTCTTTATCGTCACGAGGATATCGGAAAAGCGGAAACTCTCGTCATCGTCAGTCCCCTGTTGTGCAGTTGCGGGAGCGCTCTTTTCCAACCGGCGGTCCATGACGCAATAGACGATGTAGAAGAGCAGCGCTGCAGAGATGAGCACGAAGCTCAGGAGTAGGGGAGCGGAGAGCGAATGGCGGAGTGCCAGCGGCAGGCTGACGGACATAGCGGCGCCTGTTCCCAAGCGCGCAAGACCTACCTGTATGCCCATGGCGAGTGCCATCTCATGACCGGTGAACCATTTCACCATGACTTTCGAGACGGTGATGCCGCACATCTCATTGCCCACGCCGAAAACGGCGAAGCCCAGTGCCGAATAGATGACTTGCCGTTTGAGCATCATGTCGGGGAGTCCCAACAGGGGAAGATTGACGTGCGTGGCGGCATCGGGCGTGATGAATGTGACGGCATAATACATCATCAGTACGCCGGCAACCATCAGCGTGCAAGCCAATATGCCCGTGAAGCGGACGCCCATCTTGTCGAGAATCAGTCCGCCGAAGAACAGCATCAGGAGAAAGACGTTAATGAATCCATAGGAGCCGGAGAAGAATCCGTACTCCGTGCTCGTCCAGTTCATGCCACCACTGGCTACCGGCGATTCGAGGAGTGACTCCAACGGCGACATCTGATAGGTGATGTAATAGCCCATCATCATGGTGAAGGCAACGATGAGGAGTGCTGTCCAGCGCGCCACGGGCGAGTCGCTGAGTTTTCTGCGGAGTTGTTCGGTCATGCGTCAGTTATATATAATAATGTAAAGAAAGCCGCGGACGGTTCGTTACAAACCCTCCGCGGCTGTTTCGTTTTCTGAATCTTATTCTTTGATGTTGGGCTCCTCGAGTCCGAGATGCTTCTTCTTGTCAACAATCTTGAGGACGAATCCTAACAGCAGGGCAGCAATACCCAGGCATGCCAACATGATGAGCGGTGCTGTATAGTTGAGCTGGTCGGCAGGCGTTCCCTCGGGATTGGTCGCTGTCAGCACCTTTCCGATGAGCAGTGGGAAGAGCCAGAGTCCGATGTTCTGAATCCAGAAAATCAGCGCATAGGCAGAACCAATCACCTTGGCATCAACAAGTTTCGGTACGCTCGGCCACAATGATGCGGGAACCAACGAGAAGGATGCACCGAGAATGAGAATCGTCAGGTAGGCAATGACAACTCCACCGGCACCATTTCCCTTGAATGCGGGAAGCACGAAAGCGAATGTCAGGTGGCAAGCGATGAGCAGCAGCGAGCCGAGTACGAGCATCGAAGCAGCTTTTCCCTTGTGGTCAACGTAGCTTCCGAGTATCGGCGTGATGAGCACTGCCAGCAGTGGGAACACGGCGAAGATGGCTTCAGCCGACTGGCGCATGTAGCCCATGTAGCAGTAAACCACGAGAGAGACAACAGAGATTGTCAGCAGGCAGTATTTCATGCCTTTGTTCTTCTGGAAGTTGCTTGCGAATCCGGCAGCTGCCACAACGAGCATAATGACGTACTGAACGATGGTCACGCTGTTGCTTGCCCAGAATGAGTCAGAAGCCGGAGCCGTCAGGTCGAGGTTGCACTGCAGCATGTTCACGGCATATTTCTGGAACGGGAAAATGGCTGAATAGTAGAGTACGCAAAGCAGTGCCACGAGCCAGAAGCCGCTTGAGGTGAGAATCTGTCCGAGGTCGCTGATTTTGAATGGATCGTCTTTCTCTTCTGCCTCGCCCGTCTGTGCGTCGAGTTTCTTGTCCATGAAGAAGTAAACGACAAACATAATGAGTGCAATGCAGAGCAGCACTACGCCAAAAGCAACCGAGCGCGAAACGCTGACCTCGTCGCCGAGCTTGGCAAAGAACGGTGAGAAAATCATACACGTGGCAACACCGAGGCGTGCGAGCGCCATTTCAGAGCCCATAGCCAACGCCATCTCGCGTCCCTTGAACCATTTCACGATACCACGGCTCACCGTGATACCTGCCATCTCAACGCCGCAGCCGAAAATCATGAAACCGATGGCGGCTACTTTGGCAGAGGCGGGCATGCCCTCGTAGAACGGACTGACACCCAACTCATCGAAGCCGGGGATGTAGTTCAGGTTGTTGGTGAACCATGTCTCCAGTCCACTGCCCTTGAATGACTCGGCAACGGCATACCATTTAATCACCGCACCGATGAGCATCACCACGCCCGAGAGAATGGCTGTGAAGCGCACACCCATCTTGTCGAGAATAATTCCGGCAAAGATAAGGAAGAATACAAAGACGTTAAGGAATGTCTCTGCGCCTTGCATTGTACCGAAAGCGTCAGAGTCCCATCCGCGGGTTTCCTGCATCAGGTCTTTGATGGGCGAGAGAATGTCCATGAAAATGTAGCTGCAGAACATGGCGAGCGCCAGGAGCAGCAGCGCCGTCCACCGCATGCCGGCAGAGTCGCGCAAGGTTTTCTGAATTGTTTGTGTCATTTTAAGGTTATTTTTAAGTTAATGATATTGCGTGAAATGATTCTTTTACGATGCAAAGATACAAAATAGAAATAAAAAAGCGTTATCCTTATTTGTTTTTATAAAGAAATCTTCGATGAAAATATACTTGCAAACAAAAAAATCGGTGGCTCTAAATCATGTAGCCACCGATTTCTGTATATCTTGTTTTTTATTTTAAACGGATTAAATCCACAGTTATTTAATGCGGAAGTGAACCGAGAGTGGGTAGTGGTCGCCAAGAGGTGACACCCCATCTTCACGGAAATAGGTTTTGTTATGGAATATCACGTTTTCCAGTATCAGTTTGCTATTAGAAGCGGTGGGGTTGATGAAGAACACTTTGTCGGGAGCTTCGCCGTTGACCGTCCAGCCGCTGGTGGGACTATCGTATTGTATGCGGGTATCGCCCATCGAAGGATATTTGCCGCCTTTTTCCTGCTGAATCCACGCATCGGTGATAGTGGCGCGACCAGAGCGGTTGATGACGTTAATAACCTGACTTTCCACGCTGTCACGCACATAATAGGTGTTCAAGTCGCCCATGATGATAATAGGACGATGATCCAGATGTGCCATGATATAGTCGCGTAGTTGGCGCCACTGGCTCATGCGTACCAGGCGGTCTTCCTCGTCGGTTCCTGCAAGTTCCTCCTCTGTATCGCCAGCATCCATGTGCATGTTGTAGATGACAAGCTGATGCCCCAAAGGAGTTGTCACCTCATAGCGGCGGAATCCCTTTACTACGTTCTCGTCCAAAGCATGGGCAAAATAGCCACAGTTACGGTTCCAACGCACGCTGTCTGTACGTTCAACCTTTAGACCTTTTTTCCAGAATCCCTTGAGACCATCAGTATTGAAACGGATTTTTTCGGGATTCTCTTCGTTCGGTTCATAGATCAACTTAACCCCGTTCATCATACCTCCTCCCCAACAGTCAAAGTCGTAGCCTTCGGCAAAGGAACCAGATAGCTCTTGATCATATTCAAAGTCTTCTTGCACGCCAATGAAATCGAAGCCGCCTTGAGTCAACCACTGCCCGATGACAGGTGTGTATTCCGGACCAGGATTATCCAGACCCACCAGCCCGTCCACGTTCAGTGTACACACGCTAAATTGTTCTTCCTGCACTTTAGGCTCTGGATCGCTCTCGTCATCACAGGAAACCATGCACGCGCATACCAATGCTACCATGATGGTGGAAAGTATGCTTAAAGTATTTTTCTGGTTCATCATATTGGTTATAATTGTTATTTTACGATGCAAAGATACAAAATAAAAATAAAAAAGCGTTATCCTTATTTGCTTTTATATAAGGACTTTGATTGTTTATTATAAAATTTGACGGACATACGTTGATTTATAATCAACTTCATCAATGTCTTGTTATCTCAAGAATTTGGTGTGCAATCACCGTACCTTACCCTCAAAGGATATCGGATCACAATTATCGCTAGTTATCTCTACAAGAGCTACTCCCTGTTTGTTGATGGATATATCAAAGTGGAAATAATATGCCGATTGTTGGACAGTAAAGTGATAGGTCTTATGTCCATAACGGTCGACAGAAGAGGAATATTTTCTCATTTTAGCGGTAAAGTCGAGCATATTCATTGTCACTTCCTTCTCGATGGATCTACCCCAAACATACGGCAGAAAGGAGATGACTTCGTTGCCATGTATCTCCAGACGATAGACCGGTTCGAGGTATTCCCATTGAGCGTTTAGCGGCTGCATGCTTTGCATGTCAATGACCATGTCCACATTTACATCGGCGGCAGTAACATTCTTTGATGACGAACATGCCACAGTTAACAGTAACAAAATTAGAAATGAAAAAACGTTTTGTTTCATGTTATAGAGTTTTTAATGAGTTAATGTCTATTTCTTAGTTAATACATATTTATAATAAACAGGTCAAAACCGTACCATATAAATTGTAGATACAAAGATAATTATTTTTTATTACAAAAACGATTTTCTGAGATATATTTGTTTCAAAATTGTGATATGGGAAATTCGTATAAAAACAAAAAATCCGTAAGCCCGTACGGAACTTGCGGATTTTTCATGTTTTTTCTTTTTATTTCTTCAGCCAGCGGTCGAGCCAGTTGAAGAATGTACGCTGCCAGAGGATGCCGTTCTGCGGTTTGAGCACCCAGTGGTTCTCGTCGGGGAAGATGAGCAGTTCGGCAGGAATGCCGCGCAGGCGAGCCGCATTGAATGCGCCCATGCCCTGGTTGGCGTTGATGCGATAGTCCATTTCGCCGTGGATGCAGAGTATCGGTGTGTCCCACTTATCGACAAAGCGGTGGGGCGAGTTCTCGTATGTGCGCTTGGCGTTCGGCGTAAGGTCCTTGTTCCAGTACGCATCGTCATATTCCCAGTTAGAGAACCAAACTTCTTCGGTATCGGTGTACATTGACTCGAGGTTGAAAGCGCCGTCGTGAGAGATAAATGCTTTAAAGCGCTTGTCATGATGACCAGCCAGATAGTAAACAGAAAATCCTCCGAACGAAGCACCTACGGCACCCATGCGGTCTTTGTCAACGTAGGGCAGGTTGGCTGCTGCATCGTCGATGGCTGCAAGATAGTCGCGCATGCACTGACCCGTCCAGTCGCCGCTGATTTGCTCGCACCACTTACTGCCGAAGCCGGGCAGACCGTGGCGGTTGGGTGCAATGACTACGTAGCCGTGAGCAGCCATAATCATGAAGTTCCAACGATAGCTCCAGAACTGGCTGACGGGGCTTTGCGGACCACCTTCACAGAAAAGCAGCGTAGGATATTTCTTCGTCTCGTCGAAGTTCGGCGGCAGGATAACCCAGTAGTGCAGGTCTTCGCCTGTGCTCGTCTTGGTCCATCGTGGCTGAACGGTGCCTCTCTCCAGCTGGTCGAAGATATGCTTGTTCTCACATGTAATTTGCTGGCATGTAGTCTTCTGCGGTGACTTGAAGTTAGGCGTAACCACATACAAATCGGCAGGATTCATGTGGTCGTGGCGCTCGGCGAGTATCTGTTTGCCGTTGTTCAGCATCTGCAACGAACCGAAATCGGCTTGGAAATCGGTCAGTTTCTTCACTTCACCCTTCCAGTTGACGCCGTATATGTTCACACATCCGTGCCATACACCGATGAAATAGATGAGTGCATCCTTCGTGTCAGACCAGCAGAACTCATCGACATTCGAGTCGAAACTCTCGGTCAGATAGCGCTTTTCACCTGTCTTGAGGTCGTACACGCAGAGGCGCTGGCGGTCAGCTTCATAACCGTCGCGTGCCATTGAGAGCCAAGCAACGTACTTGCCGTCGGGAGAGAATTTCGGATTCTGGTCGTAGCCGGGATTGTTCTTCAAGTTCTCCGGCGCATTGACCGGCTGATTTTTCAGCGATTTTGTAGCGTCGAACTCAAAGTCTTTATAGTTAGCAGGCTTGCAGAGGTTTGTCGTTGTCTTGCTTGCCACATTATATAAAAATATGTCAGAGTCTGTCGAGATGGCATATTTCACGCCCTCTTTCTTACGACAAGTGTAGGCGATGTTTTCCGAATCGATGCTCCAGTCGAGCTGTTCGATGCCTCCGAATGGTGCCATCGGACACTCGTAAGGTTCGCCCTCGATGATGTCAACGCCCTCGTTGATGCTTCCGTCGGCAGCCACATCAGCCACGAACGGGTGCAGAATTGACTCCACATAGTGGTCCCAGTGGCGGTAGTTCATGTCCGTAGCCAAGCGTCCGGTAGCCTTTGGGAGGTCGTCCGGGTTCTTCTTGATGGTGCCATGGTAGGGGAGTTCCTTGATAAGAATCACCTTCTTGCCGTTTGGCGAGAACTTGAAACCTTCAATGCCCTTAGCATCTTTGGTGAGCTGCTTGCGACCGGTGCCATCGGGATTCATGCTCCAGAGCTGTCCACCGGTGATGAATGCGATGCGCTTGCCGTTCTCAATCCAAGCGGCGTCGGTCTCATTTTTCGCTCCTGTAGTCAGTTTGCGATTATTCTTTCCATCAGCATCCATGATGTAAAGAACGTGGTGGCTCTTGTTTTCTTTCACACTGTAATACCCAACCTGGTACACAATCTGCTTACCATCGGGCGATGCTGCATAGCCGCTGATACGCCCCATAGCCCAAAGTGCCTCGGGTGTCAGCATCTTGCTGCTCAGTTTGATGTTACTTTTTCCTATGTTCACTTCATTCTGTGCTTTAATCGGACTGCTGCAGAGCATAGTCAGCAAGACAGCCATCATCATTGTTTTTCTCATATTTTGATAAATTAGATTTAAGTTTATAGGCCTTTTCGTCTTCGTTCCAGTTCCTCTCTCTTGCGCTGCATTTCCTGTTGCTGCTTCTGCATTGCTTCGAGTCGGGCGGCTAATCCTCCGACCTTCTTGGGGTTGTTCTTGTTCTCTTGATAACGTGCTTCGAGTGCCTTGAGCAGTTTCTCGTCGTTGGTCGTCTTGCGCAGTGCCCACATGATGGCAGCACTAAAGAAGAGGCTGACGAAGTAGTAGAAGTTCAGTCCGGCACTATAGTCGTTGAAGATGAAGAAGAACATGAGCGGCATGAGGAACATCATCCATTGCATCATTTTCATTTGTTGAGCCTGTGCTCCCACCATCTGGTCGCGTTGCTGGCGCATTGTCATCCATGAGTAGAGCAGGTTGGCTCCGCAGAAGAGGATACACGTCAGGGAGAGGTGGTCGCCAATCATCCAGATGTTCGTTCCCCATTCAGCAATCGGGTCGTAGGTGGAGAGGTCTTCAATCCACAGGAAGTTCTCACCGCGCAGCTGTATGGCGTTCGGCACGAAGTTGAACATCGCAATCCAGATAGGCATCTGGATGAGCATCGGCAGACAGCCGCTCAGCGGGCTCACGCCATACTGTGCATACATCTGCATCATGGCTTGCTGTTTCTGCATCTGGTCTTCGGGCTTGTCGTATTGTTTGGTTGCCTCGTCGAGTTTCGGTTTGAGCACACGCATCTTGGCACTGCTCATGTAACTCTTCTTCACCAGCGGATAGGTGATGGCTTTCAGGAGCAGGGTGATGAGAATGAGTACGATACCCATGTTGAGACCAAGATTGGTCAGCCAGTCAAAGACATAGAGGGTGAACCATCTGTTGATGATGCGGAACAATGGCCATCCTAAGTAAACGAGGCGTTCCATCTTCAAGTCCTTTCCGAACTTGCTTTCTTTCTCCATGGCTTGAAGCAGGCGGAAGTCGTTGGGACCGAAGAAGAACTCCAGTTCAGTGGGTGTCTTTCCGGTCGGGTCGAAGAATGTCTCCACGCGTGCTTTGTACTCCTTCAGATAGCCTGACTCCTTTTGTTGGGGAATGCTGGTCAGTGAGGCGTTTGGTGCGAAGTCGTTCTTCGCAATCATCATGGCGCTGAAGAACTGGTTCTTAAAGGCTATCCAGTCAAGCGTTTCACTGATTCGCTCGTCGATTTTCTCGGATGTTTCACTCAGATAATCGGTGCCTCCGTCTTTCTCCTTATAGGTCAGTGTGGCATATCGGTTTTCAAACGTAAAACCTTTTTCCTGCTGCCGGCAGCGCTCGTTCCACTCTACGTTCACCGTGTTGGTCTTTGAAGAGAACACGCCTTCCATGCCCTGTGCTTGCAGAGAGAAGTGAAGCATATAGTCTTTTCCCAGCAGATAGCGCATGGTGAGGGTCTTTCCTGCACCGGCTGTTGCTGTCAGTGTCACCGTGGAATCGGTCTTTTCCGATGCGGAGAAAAAGAGTTCTTCCGTGTTGATGTTCTGTTCTTTTCCGTCGATTTTGAACGACAGGCTCTGGTCCTTCTCGTCAAAGAGTGTCACGTCTTTCGCACCATCCAGGCTTTTATAGTCTTTGATGACGGCTTTTGTGACCGTTCCTCCTTTGCTGTTGATGGTCAGTTCCAGCTTGTCGTTCTTGAGAACAATGTTCTCTGCGCTCCCTGTGAGTGCTTGGTGGAAGAGGGCAGTGGTGTCTTCCAATGTTTGCTTTTTGATTTCTTCCTGTTTTTTCTGAGCGGCTTTCTGCTGTTCTACAGCCTTTTTCTTGTCAGCTTCTTGCTTTGCCAACAGTTCTTGCTGGGCTTTGATTTCTTCTTCTGACGGCTGATTATATATGCTGAATCCGATGATAACAGCTCCTATGAGTAGAATTCCTATGATTGTGTTTTTGTCCATAACTTATTTTTTCTTGTTTTCGATTGCTGTTTTAATGAAATTGAGGAAGAGTGGGTGTGGGTTCAAGACGGTTGATTGATATTCCGGATGGAATTGTGTTCCGATGAACCATTTCAATGCGGGAATCTCAACGATTTCAACCAATCCGCTTTCGGGATTCTTGCCGACACACTTCATGCCGTTCTTCTCATATTCTTTTTCGTACATGTTGTTGAATTCATATCTGTGGCGATGGCGCTCCTTGATGGGCGTTTCGCCATATATTGAATATGAAAGGGAATCTTTTTCAAGGACGCAGTCGTATGCTCCCAACCGCATGGTTCCGCCCATGTTGGTGATATTCTTCTGCTCTTCCATGATGTCAATCACGTTGTGCTCTGTCTTTTCGTTCATCTCGCGCGAATTTGCGTCGCTGTATCCCAATACGTTGCGCGCAAATTCGATGACCATCATCTGCATTCCCAGACAGATTCCGAATGTGGGAATATCGTTTTCGCGGGCATATTGAATGGCTGTGATTTTCCCTTCGATGCCACGGTCTCCAAATCCCGGGCATATCACGATGCCGTCTTGTCCGGAAAGCTGTTCCGCGATGTTCTCTTTTGTGAGTTTCTCCGAGTTGATATAAGTCAGCACCGCTTTGTGGTCATTATAGGTTGCTGCTTGCGAGAGGCTCTCACGGATGCTCTTATAGGCATCTTGCAGGTCATATTTCCCGACGAGTCCGATGTGTACTTCCGACTTGGCTTTCTTCAACTTGTCAAGGAATGTCCGCCACGGACCAAGTGGGGGAGTGTCGCCAATCGGCTCACCCATCTTTCTCAGGATTGCGGTGTCCATGCCTTGTGTCTGCATGGCAACCGGCACGTCGTAGATAGACGGGAGGTCCTCGCTTTGCACGACGCAGTCAATGTCAACATTACAGAAGGCAGCTACTTTCCTGCGGATATTGTCGTTCAGGTGTTTTTCTGTTCGCAGCACCAATATGTCTGGCTGAATACCAATGCTTTGCAACTCTTTCACACTGTGCTGCGTGGGCTTTGTCTTCAACTCCTGCGCGGCTTTCAGATAGGGGACATAGGTCAGATGCACGCACAAAGCTTTCTTGCCAAGTTCCCACTTCAGCTGTCGGATGGCTTCCAAGAACGGGGTTGACTCGATGTCGCCGACGGTTCCGCCAATCTCCGTGATGACGAAATCGTAGTGGTTTTTGTTCCCGAGCAGCTGGACGCGCCTCTTAATCTCGTCCGTGATGTGCGGAATGACCTGGATGGTCTTTCCCAAATAGTCGCCGCGGCGCTCCTTGTCAATCACGGCTTTGTATATCCGACCTGTGGTCAACGAATTGGCACGAGTTGTCTGGATACCCGTGAAACGCTCATAGTGACCGAGGTCTAAGTCGGTCTCCATGCCATCTACTGTCACGTAGCACTCGCCGTGCTCGTATGGATTCAGTGTGCCCGGATCAATGTTGATATACGGATCGAATTTCTGGATGGTGATATTGTATCCCCTTGCTTGAAGTAACTTCCCGATGGAAGACGAAATAATTCCCTTTCCAAGCGAGGAAACGACACCGCCCGTAACGAAGATATACTTTGTTTCTGTCACAATGATAATGTTTTTAATTGTTTATGAGTAACTAAGTCAAGGTGCAAAATTACAATAAAAAAGTGAAAGGAGCAAATAAATAACAGTTCAATATATATAAGATGTGGTCAGAACGTCAAAAAATGCCCTGAAACCTCTGCGCAGATTCAACAAAAATGCCCCCAAAACACGCCTTGCATAAACATACGCTGAACGCGTATAAATATACGGTTGAACTTTCGCTTTCCAAAAGTTCAACTTTTAGACGCTGAAAGTTGAACTTTTACCTCCTCAAAGTTGAACTTTTGCAAGCCAAAAGTTCAACTTTTGGAAATCGGTTCTTAATGCTTTGAAAATCAACCGTTTACGAATTGCACCTCATTCGCTTCACCCTTGCATAAATATACAAAAGCAGTCAGCGGCAAAACGAACGGAATAACGAAACGGCGCAAAAGCTGCCGTCAGACTTTCATCCACTCCTATATGGAAACTCGCATGAACATTGATGTGACATGGAAGAAACCATAATTCTTTGTGCCGATAGTATCGTAATTCGAGAATTTTGTCTAAATTTGCACCAAAAACAGCATGAAATGTCCAATATATAAATTCTTCATTGTCGCTTGCTTCTGTTTGCTGAGCCATCTTGACGCAAGTGCGCAGGTCGTTCGGAACGGAGCGGTGCACGTTGACAGCCATTCACAATTAGTGAAAAACTATACCGATTCATTGACTATATACCGACACAGGATTGACTCGCTGGCGGAGGAGAACCGAAGGCTGAAACTGTCTTCCGAAGCACCACTTCTTGATGGTAAATATTACAAACTTTTCGTGCCGTTGACTTTCTATCATTCGTTGGCAAAAAACAAGTTTTCGCTTGGAAGTGACTCTACGATGCAAAGTCTTGAAAACAAGTATATTGAAAACGCTTTGATGAATATTTACTTGAAGCGTCAGGACTTGGTGGCGAACAGCGAAAACAACCTGCAGAAAGCGGGTGGGGCGACCCCGGAAATTGACGTGCCGGTTCATCATGACGCCGGACTTGTAGAGAAGATTTCACCGACCACGATAGAGCCGACGAAAACACCGGTCGAGGTATTGGTGAAGCGTCCGAATTTCTGGACGATAAAGGGTGACTATTATCTGCAGTTCCTGCAAAATTACGTCTCGAGCAATTGGTATAAGGGAGGCGAAAGCACCTATTCAATGCTCGGAAGTATCACCATGGAAGCCAATTATAATAATAAGCAGAAGGTGAAATGGGACAATAAGCTGGAGATGAAACTGGGCTTCCTGACCTCACGGAGCGACAGCCTCCATTCATTCAAAGCGTCGGAAGACCTTATCCGATACACGGGAAAACTGGGCTTGCAGGCATCTAAGAAATGGTATTACACGCTGCAAGTCTTGGCATCTACTCAGTTCTATCGCGGCTATAAGAGCAATGACGAGCGCATCTACTCCGACTTCCTCTCTCCGTTCGACCTCAACATCTCGCTGGGTATGGACTATACGGTCGAGGCATTCAATAAAAAACTGACAGGAAATGTCCATCTGGCACCGGCAGCATACAACTTCCGCTTTGTGAAACGGAAGGAACTGGCAACCCGATATAATCTGGAAGAAGGCAAGAAGACGCTGCATGACATCGGTTCTCAGTTTACGATCGACCTGATGTGGAAGTTCACCGACCAGATTAACTGGAAAATGCGAATCTACGGCTTCACGACCTATAAGCGTGCTGAGTTTGAATGGGAGAATACATTTGTCTTCAAGTTCAATAGGTATATTTCGACAAACGTGTTTATCTATCCGCGTTTCGATGATGGTGTTGCGCGCGACGGGCACCATGGTTACTGGCAGTTGAAAGAGTTTGCCTCCGTTGGCTTTGCTTATTCATTCTGATAGGCGAGGGGAGAGGTCCTTTCTGTACATTAATATATTTATAGGCAAAAAAAGGCAAAGGGTTCGTTTGGAAAATACAGACGAAAGCCGTATCTTTGCACAAAGAAACGAAAAATCTAAAATCAAAAACACTATGAAACCCACACCAATTAAACGAGAAATTATCGACCAAGCCATACAAGAGTTTGGCATACAAGACTTTGGACGCGCCACCATACGCGAAGTGAAACAGGTTGCAGCCATTGCAGAGCGCGCCTCAGGTGAAGAATTCATCAAGATGGAAATGGGCATACCCGGACTGCCGGCAGCACGCGTGGGTGTGGAAGCGCAAATCAAAGCCCTACAAGACGGCATCGCCAACATGTATCCCGACATACAGGGACTGCCCGAACTCAAAAAACAAGCATCACGGTTCGTCAAAGCATTCATCGGTATCGACATCGAAGCCGAAGGCTGCATACCCGTCGTAGGCAGCATGCAAGGCGGCTACGCATCTTTCCTCGCATGCTCGCAGGCAGACCGGAAAAAAGACACCGTGCTCTTCATCGACCCGGGATTCCCCGTACAGAAAATGCAGATTAACGTCATGGGTGCACGCTGCGAGACTTTCGACGTCTATGAGCACCGCGGAGACCGGCTGCGCGCCAAACTTGAAAGCTATCTCAAGGCAGGAAACATCTGTGCCATCGTCTATTCCAACCCCAACAATCCCTCGTGGATATGCCTCACTGAGGACGAACTGCGCACGATAGGGGAGCTCTCACAAGAGTACGACGTCACCATTATCGAAGACCTGGCATATTTCGCGATGGACTTCAGGAACGACCTGAGCCGTCCGTTCGAGCCGCCATACCAGCCGACAGTGGGACACTATACCGACAACTACATACTCCTCATCAGCGGCTCGAAAGCCTTCAGTTATGCTGGCGAGCGCATTGCCGTTACCTGCATCAGCAACCGGCTTTATCACCGCACATATCCGGACCTCGCAGCACGTTACGACGGACTGCCTTTCGGAGCCGTATTCTCAACACGCATGCTATACGCACTCAGCTCAGGAACGAGCCACAGCGCACAATACGCACTAGCAGCAATCATGCGCGAAGCCACCGACGGGCACTTCAATTTCCGCGACGATATCATTATCTACGGACAACGGGCACACCGACTCAAGGAAATATTCACACGCCACGGCTTCCAAATCGTTTACGACCGAGACGGAACAGAACCCATAGCCGACGGATTCTATTTCACAATCGGCTACCCGGGCATGACTTCCAGCCAACTTGCACGCGAACTGATGTACTACGGCGTATCAGCCATCAACCTCGGAACAACTGGCAGCGAGCAGCAAGG
>Ga0256405_10001191_pt1 | contig 74032 bp, 74 predicted proteins | sample RumenRJG_02DNA_FD_189096 | JGI IMG/M metagenome (GOLD analysis project Ga0256405, IMG submission 189096) | Bovine rumen microbial communities from Lethbridge, Alberta, Canada - RJG_02 | ecosystem: Host-associated > Mammals > Digestive system > Stomach > Rumen | place: Canada: Alberta...
CGTTGATATCAGTATAATCATCGGCAGAAACTATATCAACAACCCTCCGCCCACCATGTTTCATTTATGGTGGTGCCAAAAGCGAGGCATGGGGGTTTAGTTACTTATTTCTTTTTGTTTGGAAATCCCCTTGGCTTTTTCGATGTACCTGCAGCTGACACCATAGGAGCATCCATGAATCACGGAATCACATTTATTAGATTCTGTGGTTCTGTAATATTTGCATCGGGAACAGAATTTTTCGATATTCTCGTCAATTTCATCGAACATTCTTAAAAGCAATGAAACGCAATCTTCGTATTCCGCCACTTCTTTCTCCGATAATTCCTTATTTGCCACGGATGGAGATTCCAACATTGAAATTCCATATTTTTCGCGTATCTGTGATCTCGTCATACGAAACACCTCCCGGTTACATCAGATCGGGAGTTAATGCAAGGTCATCTGCTACGGGTGGGAAAATCCATGCATCCCCTTCGCATACATCTGGATTCTCTGCCAGCTTGTCCAGAAGTTCCCGAACCTCATCTTCTGTTTCAAATCGATCCCATCTGTCTTTTTCTCCATCTTTCCATAAAACCGTCCACATATTGTTTCTCCTTTCATATTAAAACTGTTTTCTATATTTTCAATATGAAATGAAAAAAATGCGTAATTTGTGTAAAGGGAAAGGACTACCAGAACCGTTGCGGATTTTGGCAGTCCATTTTTTTTTAGTACATTATGGATAAATCACTTGGAAATCTCAGATCTCCTCTTGGAGACAATGCAACAGATCCAATTTTCACTCCGTCCGGAATACAGGAACGCTTAAATTGCTGCGTCCGGAACCGGTTGTAAAAAGTATCAAGGGTAGCTTCGATTTCGTCTACACTGATTTGCGGGAATGCAATTTCTGCAAGTTTCTGGATTTTGATTTTTCCAAACCCATTCCGGAGAAAATGGTACAAAAAGAAATCATGCAGGTCGTATTTTCCGATGGATTCCTCTGTTTTCTGTTGGATATTCCCATCTTTATCCGTTGGAAGTAATTCAGGGGAAATAGGGAGGTTAAACACATCATTTAATATTTTTGATTCAGTGGAATCAGCATAAAATTTGACGATCCACTTTACAAGGGTTTTTGGTACTCCGACATTGACGGCGTAATTACTCATGTGATCCCCATTGTACGTACACCAGCCGAGAGCTAGTTCGGACATATCTCCTGTGCCGATCACAAGCGCGTTAATCATATTTGAGTAATCAAACAGAATCTGCGTGCGTTCACGGGCCTGAATGTTCTCGTATGCAACGTCATACACGTCATCCTTGTGCCCGATGTCCTTCATATGGGTTAAGCAGCTCTTTTTAATATCAATTTCCTTAAAAGACACGCGGGATTCCTCTGCAAGTTTTTCTGAAATTTTCCTTGTTTTCTCCGATGTCCCAAATCCCGGCATGGAGACACAGTGGATATTTTTCCTGTTAATTTTTAAAAAATCAAAAGCTTTACAGCATACGATAAGGGCGAGTGTACTGTCGAGACCACCGGATAATCCAAGAACAACATTCGTTATCTTTGTGGCCTTTAATCGCTGAATCAGCCCCTTTGCCTGCATCTGGAGGATTTCTTCACATCGTTCACTTCTTGCGGTTTTATCGGAAGGAACAAATGGATAAGCTTCTACCGTATCTGGTAGGATTTTTGGCCAGCCGGAAGTGAAAATTCGTGTTTCTGTTACATCAGGGATATCCGCCCATACATCGCTGTTGAATTTTCTGCGGTCGTTGATGCATTTTTCAATATCAACAACACCGGTGATCATTTCCTCTGTTTCCATGGAATTTCTTGTTTCTTTCAGGATTTTTCCATTCTCTGCGATCATGCAGTGTCCTGAAAAGACAAGATCAGTGGAACTTTCCCCTGCCCCGCAGGATGCATAGATGTACGCACATCGGCAGCGTCCGGACTGCATACCCACAAGGTCTCTTCTGTACTGGCGCTTACCGATCACATCATTACTTGCCGATGGGTTGACAATTACAGTAGCTCCTGCTCTGCTCAACAATCCGCTTGGTGGACTATCAACCCACAGATCTTCACAAATTTCTGTTCCGATAACAATGCCGTCATCCCCACGGAGGAGAAGTTTCTCGGAAAATGGGACAACGCTTCCACAAATACTGATGGTATCTGTTTTACGGCAGGTGGATGATACAAACCATCTTTTTTCATAGAATTCTCCGTAATTTGGAATGTATGTCTTTGGTACAACACCAATGATTGAACCGCCCTGCACATATACGGCACAGTTGTACAATTTGCCATGTTCCTCAACCGGCATTCCAACACATGCCAGTATAGATTTCTTTGCTGTGGCTGCTTTTACATCGCGGAAAGCATATTCAGCCTGCTTGATAAAATCATTTCTCAAGAACATATCTGCGCAGGTATATCCTGTAAGACTTAATTCAGGGAACACAACAAGCTGCACATTTTTTTCCTCTGCTTTATTGATATACTCAACGATCTTCTCTGCATTTTTAAAGACATTACCAACCTCTACAGGGAATGTTACAGCGGATGTTTTGTAAAATCCATATCCGTGTTCCGGTTTTCGATCCATATGTTATCCCTCCTGTTCATTATTTATACGCCAGTCGATGCATCGTTCCAGATAATGCACATAATCCGGGTTCTTGCACATTCCCTTGCCCGGGGTATCGGAAATCTTTGCGACATCCATACCGTTGCACAGCGTGGTTTTCATGACGATATTCAGTGCCGGTACATCCGTATCATTCGAGATATAGGTGCCGATTCCAAAAGCCACCTTTGTGCGGTTCCGGAAATGTTCATACAGTTCGTGTGCCCGTGCAAAATCAAGAGAATCACTGAACAATAAAGTCTTGCCTGCCGGATCGATTCTCAGTTTCTGGTAGTGTGCGATCATTTTTTCGCCCCACTCCACCGGATCTCCGCTGTCATGACGCACGCCGGAGAATAACGTTGCATAGGTTAGCTGGAAATCCCGCAGGAAACAGTCGGTCGTAATCGCATCGGTCAGTGCAATACCGTTTAACACGCCATACTCGCGTACCCAGGCATCAAGCGCGTACCAGTTGGAATATGCCGGGTTATGTTTGTGATTTCCCTGTCCGACACACATGATCCACTCATGTGCCATGGTTCCGACCGGTGTCAGATTGTATTTTTTTGCCAGATAGACGTTGGACGTTCCGACAAATTCTGACCCGTGAAATTCTGCTTCTTTCAGCTTGCGGACAGCAAGCTCCTGTGCCTCTGCGGAAAGACGGCGGCGCAATCCGAATTCACTGAACGAACCGATCTCGTATCTGCCGCTGGCATCTTTGATCTTCCGTTCCAGACGTTCCCGGAAACTGGCATAAAGCCTGTCATAATCGTACGCCATACGGAAATACACTTCGTTGACAATCGCCAGTGTCGGGATCTCATACAAGGACGTATTCAGCCAGGTACCGAATGTCTCGATGGAAAGTCCGCATTCCGCCTCATCCGAAATTTTAAAATCCTCATAGCGCGGCTGCCACAGGCGCAGGAAATCAATATAGCTTCCCTTGATCCATGTAATACGGTTCAGATATTCCAGCTCTTCCTCTGTAAAACGTAGACTGCAGTACGCCTTAATCTGCTCTTTGATCTCCTGCACCATCTCTGCCGTAAAGTGCACATCGGTATTGCGGCACTTGAATGTCCATGTGGTTTTATAGTCGGAGAACTGGTGGTAAATCGCCTGCCCCATACTGAATTTGTACATATCAGTTTCTAATAAACTGTTAATGATCTGATTTAATACCATATTCTTCTCCCTCTTTTCTAAATAATATCAATTTGGCAGGTTTTCATAGCCTCGATTGCAGTCTGATGTGACTGTGGTGTTACGCAGGCACATGCTTTTTCGATGATGCACACCTTTGCTTCCGGAATAAAAGCTTTTGTGATCATAGCGTTGCTGATCACGCAGATGCCTGTGCATACCCCACAGAAATCAACCTCAACTGGTTCTTCGCTTTCATTAGAATATCTCTCTAATAACCCTCCAAGTTCAACGCTTCCGAAAGTAGGTTTACAAACGACCTCTATATGTTTTCCATCGGCTGCGCAAAACACTTCATCAACAATGTTCCATCCATCTGACCCTTCAATACAGTGTGGAACAGGAAGCTTTTGTCCTTCCTGCGTCTGCAGGTAATTATTCTGATGTGTGTCCTTCGTAAAAATAATGTGATCATAGGTATCATTTTTGATTGCAGAAATTACATTTGGAATTACAGCTACGCACTCTTTATTTCCGAGTGGACCGGTTGTAAAATCATACTGCATGTCAACAACTACTAATATCTTCATGAAAATTCCCCCTTTGCGGATTTAAGGTAAAATATAGTCAGGTTTATTTGATTTTTGTAACATAAAGCGAATGTAATCAAGTTCTTCAAGAACCGGCGGATCCAACATTTCTTTCAGATACTCTTCATTATGGGATAAAATAGTATCACGTATCTTTGTTCCGGAAACATCACGTACCCGGACAGAAGATCTTACGGTAACACGTTTGCTGATATCCGGATTGAACCATCTTTTTATGGTCTCTGGATCATCGTTGTAATAAAAAGCAAATTCTTTCTGCTGAATTGCATTGACGATATTGTAATACAGGAAGTTTCCCCATTCCTGCGCATACTGGTAAGCATTCTCCATACTCCAGTCACACAAGGGAAGAAGCTGGACTTTTGGCTGTGTCAGGTTATGCCATTCAAGAACGTGTGTAATCATGCGTGTACGGTCAGTAATCAGTAGTGGGTTTCTTTCTGTGTCACATTTGTTTGCACTTCCTATTACAATCAGGCATCTTTCATTTTCTTTTAATATCTGGTTGACAACGTCCATGTGTCCTCTGTGAAAAGGCTGTGCTCTTGTCAGCATAACTCCTGTAACCATTTCTAATTCCCCCCTGCATGCCGGTATAATTGTGCTGGTTTAATACTTGTAATCGGTTTTTCAGCTTCTCCAGGCAGTTTTTCAACCTTTGGAGCTATTTTCCTCCGAAAGTTTTTCTTTTCCATGCTTCTCCCGGAAATAACCTCAAAGATTTTTTGTAAATCCGGGAGGGTGAATTTTGACGGTACAAGGTTAAACGCAATGTCTGTGTACTGAAGTTTATTACGCATTCGTTCAAGACTTTCCAATACAATCTGATCATGGTCAAAAGCTAAAGATTCTCCGCTTTTTAAGGCAGGAACATAATTTTTTATTTCCAAAATTCCATTATGGAAAATCTTTGAATCCAGCTTATAGGAAATAGAAATATTTCGATCTTCATTAGAAAGGATCAGAGAATCTTCTGTAAATTGTACATCAAACCACGCTGCATCTTTTGCATCATCTCCGGCATGCTCTTTCTGGACGTTTCCATATGGAAGCAATGCAGTATACACAATGTCAATTACTCTCATTCTCGGATCTCTGTCCGGCTGTGTCATAGTGTATAGCTGTTCAAGGTAGACGTCTGATAAATTTGTTTCCTCTTTTAATTCCCGACAGGCAGCTTCATAAGCTGATTCTTTCATACCAATGAATCCTCCAGGAAGTGCCCAGCAATCAATATATGGATGATTTTTGCGCCGGATCAAAAGAAGCTGCAAACTTGAAAGATTCTCTTTTAACCGATATACCACCATATCTACAGTTACGGATGGACGTTCATAATCACCTGGTTTGTATGCTTGTAAAAATTCTTCTTCAGTTAATCCATTCTTATCTCTTTTAATCATTTTACATTATCTCCTACTTATAGTGTCATTGTGCCACTGTGATTATGCTTTATATTATAGTGTCATTGTGCCACTATGTCAAGAGAAAAGTATATTTTTTAAAGAATATTTAACTGACTTGATGATCGAATTGTTTACATTCTTTAATATGAAATAAAAAGAGCCTGCATTGCTGCAAGCCTTTTTATCATTTCCTAATTTGTTTTCTTGGCAAGATACATCATTAATGCTGTCATGGTGAATCCATCCGTAATCTTTCCGTCACGGATCATTTCTTTCAATTCTTCTGGTTTTACACTAACAAGCTGTGTGGCATTGCCAGTTCCGTATTTAAAATCCGGTTCTGAGCATTTGGCATGATAGACAGCAACCTTTGTTCCAGATAACCCACTATCTGCTACCGTTGTAGCAAGATAAGTAATATTGCTGACCGTGCAGCCTGTTTTTTCAACAACGTTTTTTACAGCGTTGTCTTTTCCGGAAAGTCCATCTTTTGCAAATCCTCTTGGAATTGCATACTGCCAGTCACGTAATGCATGCCTGTACTGTTTCAAAAGGAAGAATCTTCCATTCCATTCCGCAAGAACAGCAACCGCAATCCCCTGAGTTTTTGGAATAATACGTTCATAAGTATAATATCCATTTTTCCCGATGCAGATGTCAACAACCATTAAATGATATTCGCTCTCGTAAACTACACCAACAGGTTTGTTTAATACTTGGGCGGCGACCATAAACTTGTCAATATTTTTTTCAATATTAATAAGTCCTGTGTTTGCAAACTCTTCTGGACGGTCATTCATTAGCTGAAAATAACGAGAAATGGATTTTAACTGTTCTGTTTTTTTAAGATCAGTGACAAGCTCATTCCACTCAATGTCTCCCATAATTTCTCCAGTTTGCGGGTTATATGCGTCCGGGAGCATGTTTCCTTCTGATTCTACGGTTTTAATAAAATCATTTGCCATCTGAATGGTATCTATTGCCTCAAGTCGAAATTCAATATAGCTGTTGAACTGATACCCAACGCTGACATCATGGAGCTTTTTGTTTGGGGTAATAACGGCTTGCATTTCAAGAATTGGTTCTGTAAGAGTCATATGAGCTCCTGCAGAATGTTCTCTCCACATATTTTTCGCATAATCCGGAATATCTGTGAAAGATACTCTGTATAGGGTGCCTCTTTCATAATTTGTTTTAGAACATTTTCTTGTAATCTCTTTTACTTTCATAGTTGTTCTCCTTTCAAATGTAAATTTTTCTTATATCTGTAATATGAGATAAAAAAAGAGCCTGCTGCAGCAGACTCTTTAAATTAAAATAATCGGTATTTTTCCTTGTCTGGATATGGAACATCTATTCCGTGCCTGGCCAGCCAGTCCAATATGTACCAGTAACCAAGCCCTTCATCTGATGGTATCCACATTCCTTCATCGTTAAATTTTCCTCCACGTAGCACGTAATCTGCCCGTTTTGGCTCCATTTCGTATAGCCGTATGATTCTGTTGGTATCCTGCGTTATTCCAAACAGACAGTAAATACAGCCTGTTCTTGGGCATCCCGTTGTTTTAAACCGGCAGCCTTCATATCCGATTTCTTCAAACATGTTGATCTGTCCATCAATCCCATCATCCTCCGGAACAACTTTGCCATATGCATCTGCAACAGGAAGATTTTCCTGATGGATATAAGTAAGTATGTCATTATCTGTCCAAAAAGAAAATGGTGCGGATAATGGGCGCTTGGCGTCAAAAACGTTGCATCCATGTTTTAACCAGGCACTTTTTCGTGCCCTGCTCTCTTCTGTTGTTGTTGCAATCAATGGAATTCTTCCGGTAAGTGCCTCATATTCATAAGCGGGATGTTTTTTCATCTCATGACAGCACAAATGAGAAATCTTAAATGGAGCATCTAACAAAAACTTATATTTTGAACAATTGTAAGGGCTTAAATTCCCATTTTTGTCTTTGTAGGTTCCATTTAACTTCTGAATCCGGTACGAATACGTTCCATCTCCGTTTGCAATTCCTTTACGTGCTTCAAAAATACATTGGGCTACTTCTTTTGATATGATAGGGTATCCATATTTCTCTAATACCGCTTTGAATGTGATTTTCGGATACAGAGTGTCAAGAATTATCTTGATGCCATATTTTTTAGATACCATTTCGCAGAATGGTTTACAGAATCTTTGCACAGATAGATATTCAAGTCCTGTATTGACATTTGCAACATACATTTGTTGTATGCCAATTTCAGACAATGTCCTTGCCACAAAATCTACCGCAACCTCACTATCTTTTCCTCCTGAAAATGATACGTAAAAATCATGCTCTGCAAGTTCTCTTATTCGCAAGGCAGTCTTTCCCATCTTCACATCAAGCGGGAACGACTGAAATAGCTTTAATTCTTCTTTCGAATGTTTCATCCTTATCCAACTCCAAATTTTGAATTCCCAAAATTGGATTGGACAAGAATCTTATATTTATTTCCTCCCTAAAACCTTCCTTATTACATGGAAGTGGGCTTTCCCGCGGACCACACAATAGATAATGTGGCATCGTAATTACACGCATACGCTTGCTATCCTTGGAGAACGCTGATTAAGCGTAGGCTTCATCACCTTTCATCTTTTACGTCCGGCAAGGTGTATTTGCCATGGCACAGCAAATTGCTGCGGGTAATCAACCTGTTGGAATATGGGTATATTCCTCACCTTACACAACCCGCTATGCGGGCAGAATGAAACATTCACCATTTCTTCTCTGCATATTTTATCCCTCCAAAAATATCAATAATTAATTGATGAGACTATTCCCATCTGTAATTATTCTCTTTTTGATACAGCGCTCCACCAGGAAGAAACATTCCGATAGCTTCGATCTCATGTCTTTCCAGTAACTGCCCTTTTCGCGGTCCATTTAACCAGACGAACCGCTCAGATACAATTTCTTCTGGAAGAAGTAAAGCCTGTTTGGTAGTCAACTTAATTCCGATACCTAATTTGTTCATGAGTTTTCCAGCTCCGCCATTGATAAGATAGCAACGTAATGTTTCCGTACATCTTGCAAGATGAGCCTCTGTCAGTGGTACGCCGTAAAACATTCGATCCGTCATCTTATGGTACTCGATGTAATTACAGGTCATTTTTGTTGTTGGATATTGCGAAATATTTCCGTTTCCTTCCATCACCATTCTTAATTTTTCCAATTCTGTCATAAATTATTTTTCTCCTTTCATTGGCTTAAAATTTTGTTTTACACCTACAATATGTAACAAAAAAAAGACACAGCTGGAGCCATGTCTTTCAATTAAGTTTTAAGCTGCTGCAAGCTTCCAAACTCCACGTCTGACAGACTTAAATGGACCAGACTGCAAAACCTGTCTTACTTTGTCTTTCCAATGGGGATTACTTGCACATTTTTTGTGCCCCTCAATTTCTCCGTAAATTTCTTCCATAGTCGCGTCTTTGTTAAGCTTGTGCATTGCTGCATAAACAACATCTTTCCAGGTGGCCGCTTGAGAATTACGGATATCCATTTCTTTTTCAAATGGGACTTTGTAATTAATTAGGTACGCATTAAGAGCCTTTTCGATCACATACATCATCTCATGCCCGATAGGTGTAAAACGATTGCTGTATGTGCGTCCATCGGAAACGCAGTTGTTCTGCATTTTAATGTATGTCTGCAGAACTGTTCCAGGTATTACGATGTCGTTAAACATGGAGTGGTATATCCCTTTTCTTCTGACGTCTCCCATAAGAACTGCCATTTTGCTTCCCGGAGCCATTGCAGCATAATACTTCATGATGATCGCGTTTAACGTTTTCATGAATTCTTTCCAAGGCATTTGTCCAAGATCTGATTTTGCCAGTTCCCCGGTCGGATCTTTGTACATGCTTCCTGCATAGGGAATACCAATTTCGGCACCATAAGGCGGATGCATAAACAGCATATCCTTATCCCGAAATTCATCCGGTACCTCATCAGAAACCGCATTAACGGTAAGAATGTTGCTTCTTACCGGGTTTGGATTTAAGTCTGCACCGATATATGGAATGTCCATATCTCTGCATACGTCAGATCCTGTGCCACCGCCTGCAAACAGTTCCGCAAGAGACTTCACGCCATATCTCCAGATGAGATATGCAATGACCCATCCACTACAGTTTCCGCGGTACCTGTTGTTTCCCCACGGACCACGATCAGGAAAATTTAAAACCGTGTTGTTTCTTGCCGCTACATACTTTTTGATTTCTTCTTTTTTCATAGTATTTTCTCCTTTCGAATGCGTTTTGTTTACATTTTTAATATGGAACAAAAAAAGACACAGCCGAAGCCGTGCCTTTCCTTCTTATTTTTCTCCTGCTTTCTCCCGGTATTTCTTCTCCCTCTCTTTCTGGGCGAGCTTCCGACACACATCAGAACAATACATGGAAGCTGTTGTGGCAATAAATTCCTTGCCGCACTGCCGGCAGATGTGGATCTTATGGAAAGAATTCCTCTTTTCCCTCTGCCGTTCTCGTTTTCTTCTCTGGTCGGCAGAAATACGGCAGTCTGCCGAGCATTGTTTCTGGTTGTTGTAGGTTGGCAGATACATCTTCCGACACTCTGAGCAGATTTTAAGTTTGAATTTCCGCATGTTCCCTCCATTTTTCGCTATGCCGCAACAAAACTGCCCCAGTCAGGCTGCTCATAGATAATCTTTGCACAGTATCCCAACTGTTCCAATTTTTTCAGTAGATCGCTGCTGTCGTAATAATATTCTGACTCACAGCTTGGAGAGTTGCCGGGGTCTCCATATCTGTCCCAGATTTCCCCGTTTTCGGCTTCAATACGGGCTTCGGAAACTACAGAACATTCGATGATACCAGGATCGCCGGCATTGGATGATTCCGGTTCGATCACAAGATCAAACAAATCCTTCAATTTATTGTTATCCTCACAGTTGGTAAACATGACAGTTAATTCAACCGTTACAATTCCTTCTCTCTTCATGTATTTTCTCCTTTCGATGCATAACTTTTTGCTTACATCAAAAAATATGAAAGGAAAAAACTTTTCCGATTGAAATAGACTTACAGCCGAAGCTCTGGTTTTCCTATATTTTTAACGGTACCATTACTTTTCTTATCCATATTTATCATGCTGTCAGGCGGCTGCGTCTTGGTTCTGCATAGTTTTGTCTCACACTCCACGCAATCCTGTGACAACACGGTATCGTTCGTCTCCGGGCATATTCTTGACATATCCTCACCTCTCATTTTAAAAGCACCGGGCATCCACTGGACACCCGGAATATATTTTTAAGCAAGTGCTTCTGCATCTGCCGGCTTTGTGGACAGAATCTTGTACAGTTCTGTGTTTTCCGGGAAATGGTTTTCAAATGGTACGATTGCCTTTGCTGTATAAATAAGTCCCTCACCGCAACCGGTATGTGTAAAGAATTCCTGCTGTTCCGGGCTGATGTGAAACAATTCTGATAATGCTGCACGGTCAAGCGGTGACTGAGACAGCATAACGGCAAAATCGGATGTAGAAAGAATTGTGTTTCCTTCTGCGGACCGTAACATATCTTCTACGTTCTGGGTAATAAAGGTAGGGGTCCCCATCCATTTCCTTGCACGTTTCCATACCATTGCGATATATTCTGCGGACGATGGCATACGCAGGAATAAATGAGCCTCATCAATGTAGAAATAGGTACGAATCTTTTTTTTCTTGTTTGCAATCATACGGTTCCAGATATCGTTCAGACAGATCTGCATTCCCAATTCCTTTAAGTTGGTACCGATATGGCTGGTATCATAGGTTACCATTTTGGCGTTTACATCAATGTTTGTGTGGTGTGCGAACAGATCCAGTGTACCATCACAATATGTACGGATGGACGCCGCAAGGTTTCTGGCTTCCGGTTCCTTGCGCTTACTGAGCATATCGTACAGATCTTTTAATGTCGGACAGGTATCTGTATCAATCGTAACCCCCCTGCTTTCCAGATCTGCGATATACGGACGGTATAAATCCTGTAACGTTGCATCAATGAAAGATTTTGCGTATCCGGAAAGCTCCGATTTACCACCAAGCATACGCTCAATGATACAGATGATATAGTCTACTTTCTGGGCGAGAGGATCACCATCGGAATCTTTTGTGATGTCGAGATCGAGTGGGTTTAAGTGAGTTGTGCCACCCGGTTCAATAGAGAATACCTGTCCGCCGAGACGGTTGGCAAGCACCGTGTACTCCTGCTCTGGATCAAGGACAAAGATCTGTGTATTGTCCGTATTAAGATAAGTCTGATACATTTCTATTTTTGCAGTGAATGACTTACCAGTACCAGGGGAACCGAGGATAAAACCATTCTGGTTGATTCCAATGGAACGGTTGTAAATAATAAGGTTTTTGGACAAGGTGTTCAGTCCGTAATAAAAACCGCCCTTGGACTGCAGTTCGACCGTTGAAAATGGCTGGACGGCAGAAGCTGTCTCGCTGGTCATTACCAGATAGGTGTCATCCAGATAGTTTTTAGCCAGTGGGAGGGAACTGTTAAAACCCTGTTCCTGCGTGGTATATAAGATACCTATGGAACACACATTTTCCTTTGCTTTTGTCTTGATTTGTTCCGTGAACATATCAAGGTCTTTCTCATTGGTTGCAAACACGGTCGCAACAACGGTAACCTTGAAAAGTTTCTGGTTGCGGTTTGTCAGGTCATCCAGCATTTCCTGCGCATCCAGCTGGGCAGTACGCAGTTTCGGGGAAATCATGTCCGGGGATGCACCACTTCTGGAAAGGGATGTCTGCTGTTTGATAACATCACCGCCGACAGAAGTTACCTGATGAGAGGCAAACGCGACTGCTTTCTCCTGCTCCTGTGCATCATAATGGACGGAAAGAAGCATATTGGTGGATACGGAGGAAAGTGTCTCGATCAGGTTTCCGCTGATATTAGCAGGAATAGAGCGGAGAATCATGGAACGTCCGTAAATGCCGCCAATCTTGAAGAAATCCATGTTTTTGGATTTGAAGTCAAAGGACATTGGTGCAATCGCTGTTTTTATGCTCATACCCTGTTTCTGTAAGGAACGCGGGTTAAAATCCTGATTAAAGGAATCTTCGTTCTCGAGGTTGTAGATGTTATGGAGAATTTTCATCCGGTCCTTCAGTGAAATCGCACGCATTCCGGTATTGTTAATGTGTTTGAATTTCACATTGATTTCTTTTTCGATAGAAGCGAATAATTCAAGCGCATCTTTGATGTTTTCTCCTTCTACGGAAATGGTAATATACTTCTCCGCCTTTAAATTGTTTTTACCTTCCTGCATCTTATCCAGAATGATCTCGTTATGCTCCGCACGCAGGTCGTCCAGTTCATCTTTCTTATACTGCATAAGGATCGTTTCATTAAATTTGCTTTTGTCGATATTACGGATGTTGACCGTAATTTCATATGAATACAGGTGGTTAAATGTATTCAGGATTCTTTCGAATGATTTTAAGATATCGTCCTGTTCCTCATCTCCGAGGTCAGAGAAACTTGTGTCATCAAGATAATAGGATTTTGAGTACAATCCATTGGAAATTTCAATGATACCACCGTCTGTATTTGTGTCATCGTATACTCTTGTAAAAGGAATGGTGGTGAGCACATCTTTTGGTATTTTGGTGGGATGTTTTGTTGATTCTATTTTTTTCTTATCTGTCATGAGTTGTTTGGCGGGAAATTCCGCTCTCCTTTCTTCTTATTTCGTGGCCAAAACAGGAAAAGCATTCTGGCTTGTTTGTTAATCTCACTATTATCAATATGGATTGCTGTTTTTGCAGCCTTATTTCACGGTAAAGAAAAAGAGCTGCATGTCGCAGCCCTCTTTTCTTATTCAAAAGAACGGTACCCTTTTATTTCTGTATGTTTACTCATCTTTTTCTTTTTGATATCCATCTTTTTCTTGTCTTCCGGGGAAATTTCTGTGTTAATATCGTCTAAAGCGGTATGCGTACAGTATTTCCGCACAGATGGTGCAACAATATGATAGATGTAAAACTGGTACAGGAATTTTTCGCATGTCATTCCGTAAGGGCTGACAGTGCCAAATAAAACAAATGGTACAATTATGCAGATACACACAGCCGCGATCACATTGATGTCAAAGCCTGCTCCATGCATGGCGGAATATACAAGGATATCTGCTGCTGCACCCATTCCGAAAAATACCGTCTGCCGGGCAGTAAATGGTCCGACAAGTTTTGCCTTAAATTTTCCAACATCTTTCTGCGTTTTTCTCGATACCATGAAAATCCTCCTTTCTTAATTATGACGATGTTTTTCACAAGCCGTAAAAATGTATTAATTAAGCAATTCTTTTGTTTTTATTGGTGCAGCGATTGCAGCTCCCATGGTCGCAAATTCTACAGCGATTACTTCTGCAATCAATGTCATGGCTCCTTTATGTACAAATTTTGTTGCAAGACTGGCTGCTTGTGAGGATAATAAAGCGGCTGATAAGGAAAACCCAATTGCACAGATGATAACCATAACAACTCCCGATATGACAGATGCTACAAAGCCTTTGAAGAATTTTGCACCAGAAGAATTTACGCCGCCTTCAAAAGAATTCGCGATACCGATAGGCATACATGCGGCTCTCCAGCCGATATCAATAATTCGTGAGAATGCAGCTACATCAATACCGATGATAACGATCTGATGGACAAGCCAGATAACTAATGCGATTGCTATGGAGCCGGCACCGTAGGTTGTAACCATGGAACTTGCGGTATTTTTAATAACAGAATTTAAGTTTGTGCCATTCTTGGGGGAAGTAATGCTGTTGTAAACGAGCATGAGTAACTTTTCACCAAGGTTAAAGATTGCATTCATGATCTCTGCTGCATTTGCCGCAACTGATATAACTAATACAAGTCCGATTAATCCTTTGATAAAGCTGTCTAAAGTCAAGGCATCTTTGGATACGACCTCAATCATATGGATAATGAAAAATGTAGCAATTAATGCAAAGCCAATCGGTTTTAATACACTGAATATAAGATTTATCATTTCAAATACTTTTGCGTAATTTGGATTTCCGGATCCGCCGCTTGCTGATAACTGCAGGAACTTCAATACGGATTTTAATTGCTGTTCTCCGATTGCGTTCTCGAGAAGCTTTTTTACAGGGTATTCCAGGATGGAGTTAAACGCCTGTACGATTTTGTCTATAAGTTGTGACATCTACCTTTTCCTCCTTTCTTCCATTCTCTTCTCTGGTACTCCAGAGGACCGCTGTGCGGTGTGTTGATCTATATGTTCCATAATAGGTAGTTTTTATTTGTAGTAGCCAAGTTTGGTTACACTATGGATAATAACCCGTGCGGAAGTAAGTCCGAGTCCAATGGCAAAATATATGCTTGCTTTCATTTTTGATTCAACATTTTCATCCCTGTAGGCAAGCAGATAGTTTATAATTCCGTACAGAATCATTCCGACACCTACATAAGTTGCCGCATTTGCGATAACCTGGTATACGACATATTTGACAATCCTTGTAGTGCCATGGTTATTGCTGATAAGAATATCCTTTAATCCTTTCATGATCCCACCGCCGCAGGAAAATGCAATGCCGACAGCAAGCCCTTTGGACGCGTTTGCACTTTCATCAGCGGTAGAATGGATAAATGCCATGATATATTGAATGACACTGTATGCAAGCAGAATACCGCCCACTAATGTCATACCGGTTCCTATCATGGTGAGTGTTTTCTTTGTAACAGAAGCTCCGGTTGAGTCTGTTCCGATCCGGAGTTTATCCATAACGGCAGCAAATGATACCATGATCGTACCGCCGGCGACAAGCATTGAGCCTCTTGCTTTTGAGTTCATGCTGTTTTCTGCAAAAGCAAGAATTAACGAGATAATTCCAAGTGCCACAACAATATATCCGGCATAGGAAATGGCATTGGTGAAATAAGTATTCAGTTCGTTGACAGAAGCTACCCCTGCATTGGAATTAACACTTTTCCCGGGTTTTGATGGCTGCTTAATTGTCATAAGTATCGCTTCCTGGAAAAATCTCTGCGAATAAATCTGTATTGTTGAAAGCATAAATTCACGATTCCTTTCTGTTTTTTCTTAAGCGTGTCCGAAGCATGCAGATGTTTGTAATATTCATAAATCCCGTACGCGGATCGCCAAAATCCATGGTACGGTCTACTTTTTGGCAGGCAAGGATCAGCTGTTTCGTTTTCTGTCTTCCACATACCTTGATATTCCCATAATCGTCAAACACCGCGTTGTAGAGCTCTTCTATATCCATGTTGTTTTTTCCCTCTTTCTTTCATTTCTCACTACCATTAATATGAATTACTGTTTTTACAGCCTTATTTTTTATGCCAAAAAAAAAGAGGCTGCTTTTGCAGTCTCTTTCGTGCGTCAGTGTTTTCGGTTCTGGTAGCCAGTGTTTTTCCACTGCCCGTTCTGACTAGAATTGCTGATGGTATGTTCCTGTGGGCGTTTCAGCTGGTCAGAAATCAATGTGATATTCTTGTTGAGTGCCTGGTATAAAACTTTTAGTCCGGAAATCTTATTCTCGATCGCTGCTCCACGGTCAACCATATCCTCATAGGAACTTTTGGTTGCCGGTCCAAGTCTCTTTAATTCTCTGCAGTACAGCTTGCAGAAGGACTGCATATCTTCCAAAAAGCTGATATTCTGGGCGTATACTGAGAGAACTTCAAGTCCACGGTTGATGTCATCTTCTGTGGTAAACGTGTACGGGGTATCAATATCAAATTGCTGGCTTAACCATGAAACGAACTGATAAGGCTTCAACTGCAAATAATCTTCGTATGCTTTCTTCATAAAATTTTCCTTCTTTCTTATGTAAAATGCTCATTACATTTTCACTTTATATATTGATCCTTTTTGTCAATCGTCAAAGGAAATTCAAGATTTTTTGTAGTTTTTAACAGTCTTCCCAATACGTTCTTGTTTTTTCTCCAATGATTTCCGGATATTTTGCGGCAATAACAAGCAGACATTCTTTTAAGGCTTTGTAATGGTTGTCCAGTCCGAACAGCTGCAGGGATTCCATGATTCTGGTTAGCCGCAGAAAGTTGTGGTTTCCCTTTGAAAGCCAGCCTTTCTCAAGCATATCGTCTGGTTCAACAACGACGGAACTTCCAACGATATAAAACACGCGGAAACCGTAAAATTTTGCCATCCGGAAAAAGCTCTTGATAATCTTTTCTTTTAAAGCATCGCCGTATTTTTGAATGAGTTTGTCAGCGGATTTTTTGGAAATCACCGGCGCTTTTGGGTTAAAGCAGCTGGATTTGGCTGTCGGGAAAAGCCACTGTATGTAGTCGTGCTTTTGTTCCAACCAGCTGTCGCTTTGCCCCAAGATGTACTCAAGTGTATAGCCGGCTGTATTGGGACAGTCTTCCATATAAAATTTTTCGATTTCCGATATTCCGCGTAATTTCTTTTTAAAATGAATCCATGGGAACATTACATATATTACCTCTTTTTGCGTTTCGTGCTGCTGTTTGGTTCTTGACTTATGCAAAAGGATACAGGAAAAGCTTGGTCAATGTCTGGAAAAATTCCGGGGCATTTTCTTTTAAAAAGGAGATCGCAAATATAATGCATAACCAGAAGACTATTGCCTTCGCAATATGCCGTACCTTCCAGTACGCCTCATGCTTGCCGAGAAATCCACGGATTATCCACATGCCGAGTTTCGTTCCTTTTTTCAGATTGCACTTTTTACATGCACAGCAGAGGTTTTTGACATCATTGGCATTTGCGATTCCGTAAGATGCTGCTCTCTTTCTTACAATTCCGCTGTAAGAAAGTTCGTTGACAGGGAAAATATGGTCAACCTGGATCTGCTGGAATGTGAATTTCTTACCACAGTAAGCGCATCGGTACAGTGCATTATTGACCGGTTTCTGTGCCTTAAAGAACTCTTTCCGGTAATTATCAGAGCGTGTGTACTGTTCCGGGATAAGGATGCATTTTAACCCATTGAGTTCTGCAAACTTCTCGATGGCGTGTGCTTCATTCTCTTCACACTTCTTTTCGTAAAAAGAATCACCTCGCCCGGCACGCTTGTTAAAACGTAGTCCCATATCGTAAAGCTTTTTGCGCTGGTAGTAAATTTCATTTTCCCCGTCCGATACACGGACTACATAGTTTATTGCCATAATCTCTCCACCTCATTGCATGCCGGAAATGTAATAGTTATTGTTTGAACAACAGCGACCACTTTAAAGTCCCTTTTGGTTCCCGGTGTGTATGTGTCTTTCTCATTTTTTCTCCTGTATCCTTTAAGCATATTTTGGTCTTTTGCTTTTGGATTTCTTGTGTTTTTTCACCATGTTATCCCACTGTCCGAGCATTTGTTTTTCTTCGCACAGTTTTTGAAGTTTAAGATTGAAGTACAAAAGAGGCTTGTCCTGTCCATCAGGAAGCGCTGCATATAGATAATCCAGAGGTGTTCGGAATGTAATTCTACATACGTTGTCCAGCTTATATTTCTTCAAAAAAGCGTGCGCCTTTGACTCATCTGAAAAGAATTCATAAAGTTCATCTTCATTCCGGAATTGCTGGGAATCAGTGATTGCCTGGTGTAAGCAGATGCCTGCACGGTATTCTCCTTGTCCCGGCTCTGAGAAATACCCTTCCGGGAACTGAGCTTTCCTTTGGCGTACTTGGTTGTATAGATAAAGAACCCGGTCGTATTTCCCAAATGATTTGATTTCTTCCGGAAACAGAATTTTTGCAAGGTAGAAATAATCTCTTTTCGGATTCATTTCCTTTGGAAAAATCAGTTTGCTATATGGGATTGTGATCTTCAGATCAGAAATCATCTGTTTTGATGCTTTATTCATTACGTCAAGCGGTGTCCATTTGTATATCTTTGTGAAAATATATCTTAAAATATGGACAGCCGTCTTGTGGTTCTGTTCGTTTGAGTCTGCCCTAAAATACGTCGTTGAAAGCTTCGTTCGGGAGCTTTTCCCTTGTAAAATCTGCTCATATTCAAGAATTGCGTTTCTTTCATTTTCATTCATAAAAAATCCCTCTCTTGTTTGTTTTCTTTCCATTTTTTCCTTACACCTTATATATTGAGCCATTTGAAAAAACGTCAAAGAAAAATAGGAAAAATTTGTGTTTTTTGAATGGAACGCGGAGCTGGCTTTTGAAAGCTCCGCGTATGTAAACTGGAAGAATTTGATGAAAGTTAAACTTCGTGGATTTCACCTTTTTTGATATCATAGATAAGCTTTTTTTTGTAACTTTCCCCGCTCTTCGTCTTTGCAGCTTTTTCAATAGTCTTTCCTGCGAGAAGCTGTTTGACGTCTTTAGCAGTAATGTTTACCCAGCAGGCATTTTTCCACAAACCATTCAACTGACATCCGTTTTTGTAGTTGGAACAGAAATACCCTTTTGATCCTTCCCGTACTTCTCCGCCGCACTTCGGGCAGATGATCTTATCTCTTCCTGCATCAAAATCAAAGGAGAGTTCCATTTTGTTCTCCAGCTTGTCTACCTTTATCCGGAGGGCAGCATCAAATTTCTTTCCACTCTTTGATAACCAGCCTTTAATCTGTCTTGTGACTCCTTTTTCGAGCAAATCATTCAGATCCCTGTCTCCAATCAGAATTCCAAGAATCGGTCCGATACGGAAACTGCAGCCTTCATCTTTTTTGATGTGTTTTTCGCATTTGTAACCATATTTTTTATGGAAGAGAATCTTTCCTCCGCACAGTGGGCACTTGAAATTTGTTTCCACCGCGGTGGATTCCTCTTTGTAATTCTCCCCGTTATTCTTTTCTTTGATCAGCTGGATCTTTTCTCTCACGAACTCGTTGATCTGGTTCTGGTAATCCTCTCTGGAGGTCCTGCCATTTTCAATCTCGGATAACCCCTGTTCCCATTCGGCGGTCATCTTCGGCGATAATAATTCCGGAAGTGCGTCCTTCATGATGTCGTAGATGATACAACCGTCTTCTGTTGGCGTTAAAACCTGTGTTTTCTTGTCTGCCTGGATGTACTTGATTGCCAGAAGCTTCTTGTAGATCTCACCTCTTGTGGAAGATGTTCCGATGCCGCATCCTTTAATCTGCGCACGCAGTTCCTCATCTTCCAGCAGGTTCCCCGCGTTTTCCATAGCAAGGATAATGGAGCCGGAGGTGTATCTGCTTGGCGGGGAGGTTGTCCCTTTATCAATACCGTATGCACTGTCATAAGAAGAACCGGATACAATACCCTCGTAAATGGAAAAGTCTTTCCCTTCCTTATCCGCTTTTGGAATTCCGGCAACTTCATAGAAGCCTTTTTCTGAGAGCACCTTGTCGGATGTGAAAAAATGTTCTGTTCCGGCAATCATCTCGATGGATACCTGCTCGTAGACAGCCGGCGGGTAAAAAATACTCAGGAATCGCTTTACAATCAGTTCGTAAACGTTCGCTTCCTCTGTTTTCAGACTACTTAACGCACTGGTGTCGCCAGTTGGAATAATGGCGTAGTGATCGGTTACTTTTGAGTCATCAATGTATTTGGTCTTTGCAATACCCTTATACCAGTGATTGTCCAGAATAGCTGATGCAAAGGATGAGACCGTGCTGTATCCGGTCAGCCCCTTGATGTTTTTGTCAACTTCTCCTGCCATAGCCGTAGTCAGCACTCTCGCGTCTGTTCTTGGATATGTGGTGAGCTTCTTCTCGTAGAGGCTCTGTGCGATTTCCAGCGTCTTATCCGGACCAATTTTGAATAATTTAGAGCATTCTGACTGGAGCTCTGCAAGGTTAAACAGCAATGGTGCGTTCTTTTTTACCGGCTTTTTGGAAAAAGTCTTTACGGTTACCTGGGATGGCAGTTCGGAGATCATTTTTCTCGCGTCGGTTTCCTCCCGGAACCCCTTTTCCTCATATAAAAGAGGGGAATCCTTATACTTGGAGTCATCGGTAATTTTCCAGTTGCCGGTGATTGTTCCGCCAGGGACAATCACTTTGTTCGAAATCTTGTAATATGGCACCGCTTTGAAATTCTTGATTGCACGTTCCTTTTCAACAATCATGCCAAGAACGGCTGACATTACCCTTCCTGCCCGGATCGCTCCTTTTGTGTCTGTTTTTGACTTTGAACGGAACATGTTCCCGTATTTAATGGTTAATGCTCTTGAAAAATTGATACCGATTGCGGAGTCTGCAATCGCACGCATGTATCCGGCCTGCATAAGATCCTGATAGAATTTCGTGGAAAGAGGCTTTGCTTCCCGAATGCCGCGAAGGACTTCTTCGTCCGTCTGCGTATCAATCCATACCACTTTTTCCTCGATTCCTGCTTTTGTGCCCGCCTGTGCCCTTATGAGCATCTGGATGTATAAACCTTCACGTCCAGAATCTCCTGCGTAATAGATCGCCGAGATGTCATCCCGGTGGTACAGCTTCTTTACAATTTCAAACTGTTTCCGGACATCATCGATGACTCGGTAATGGTATGTTTCCGGTAAAAATGGAAGCGTATCCATAGACCAGTGTTTCAGTTCCGGGTCATAATCCTCCGGGTAACACAAAGTTACAAGGTGTCCGACCGACCATGTGACGATCCATTCATCACTTTCCATGTAACCATCTTCCTTGTTATGGACACCGAGCACCTGCGCATAGGTGCGCCCAACAGATGGTTTTTCTGCAATAATAATTTTCATCCCAAAACCCTTTCCCAGATAACTAACGATCTGGTTCCTTTCTCTTTAACTCTGGAATACAATCCGTATTCCATATTGTGGGAGGAGTTTCACTTTTCTTTCCCATTCTTTTCCTGTTAATCGCTTTGTGTATTCTCCCCATGTTCCCTGTAGTGTTGGTGGTTTCCCATCCAACATATCAATTTCTCTAACTGATCTGCACGCGAAGACGCGGCAGGTTTAAGGTCCAGAAGGCATCACTTGAGAAACGTACGCCAGACATCTGGATTTTCCCTTTGGGAATCTCCGTCAGTCTATGATGACGATACGCGCTTTTTGTTGTAGCCTGATGGATGATCTCCACAGCGGTGTTGCTGCTGCAGCCACCACTTCTGTGTACTACAGAAGGGATTAACTTTCAGGACCTCCCGGCAAAGCGGTTTATGCATCAGGGGAACAGCTGTGTACTCAGCTCAGGATGCGGCCCAGGGACTCAGTTTGATCCCATATATCTATATTTATAAGGTTAGGTGGCGCTTTCCTCTGCACGCGAAGACGCGGCAGCTTCCAGCTTAGTTTTTTTGTGATTTCTCTGCTTTTTAAGATCATAATTCTCTCCTTTTTCCATAAGAAAAAGATAGCCATATACAGACTACCTTTTTCAGTTTTCTTAGCCCTGACTACGGAATCAGATTTATCCCATTGCGAGGATTTCCGTTGAATCGAACTGGAGCTCATCACACAGAATCTCTTTGAGGCGTGCAAAGATGCGGTTCTGTCTATAATTGATACACTGTTTAGTCACTCCAAGGTCTTCAGCAATCTCGTTGTAGCTCTCCTTTTCGTGATTGATGCCATAGTGCCGCATGATGATCTCGCGATCCATTTCTGAAAGTCTCTGGAGGGCTGCATACAGGGTATTTTCCTGTTCCCTCTCAAGGACGATTTCCATTGGCGAACGGGTTGTCCCTTCAACCCAGGAATCATTCTGCACTTTGATACGCTCCGTGCTGTCCACAAGAATCTTATCTTGTCCTTTTCTCTTCTGCCTTTTGGCGCGTTTATTCTGCTGTGAGCCATAAGGAACGCGGATTGGGGCATCCTCGGATGTTGCCCGGATAAGTGCTGCGCGGATAGCCGGATTTACATAACATGCAAAATCGCGCCCGCGGTTGGAATTATTCCATTTGATGGCCGTCTGAAACAGTGTTAATGACGCAATCTGAATAAGATCATCCCTGTCAAGGGAATAATTTTTCCGCTGCGCCCAAAAGCTAATAATAAGTCGAAATTCATTTTTGTAAATTCCCATCATTTCTTCAAACGCCTGATTTGTCTCTTCCTGGTTTCCGTTTCCGATTTTTTCCGCCAGCTTATTCAGGCGGTTTAATTTTTGTCTGTTCATAATCTTTTCTCCTTTCAATGAACTAAATGTTTACAATATTAATGTGAAATGCTATTTTTTCAGCGATAATACAAAACTATAATCTGGAAATCTATTGGTAAAAATTTCCAGTGATTTTGTATAGAAAAAAGCACACATGAAGTGCAATATGTGCATTTAAGATAAAAAACATATTAAATTGTCTGTCAAATATAGGAGAAAAGTGTAATGTGTAGAAATTTTAAAAGATGAGAAAAAGAAAAGTGTGATACGTAAAAAGGGCAGCTACTGCTGCCCTCTGGTATACAATGCGTATGGTTAATTTATGCCCGTGCTTCCGAATCCTCCGCGGTCTTTTCCTATTAAACGTTCCACCTGCTCGAAAGCAATTTTCGGCTGATTCTCCACGATACGAAATTGTGCAATGCGGTCATTGATATGGATTACAGTGTCCCTTGTCGCATAGACCGGCATGCGCCACATGTCATTATCGCCGCAATAGGAACCATCGATTACACCGATACTGTTCGTTTGGATGATTCCCCAGTTTTTAAAGGTGGAACTGCGCGGTACCAGATGTGCTTCATAGCCTTTCGGCAGTTCCATGGCTACACCAAGCGGGATCAAAGCGAACTCTCCGGCATGAAGCGTCACTTCTTCGGATGCACGCATGTCGATCCAGTCGGACTTCCCATCGACGTATTTTAACTTCTCGATTCTGTCTGTAAAATATTTGATTTTAATGTTCTGCATATTCTTTTTCCTCTCTTTTCTAGTTTGATACATACAGGTAAGCTGCAAAAACAATAGCTCCCACGATCAGGATAAACCGGATCATCTTAAAGGGAATCCTTGCGATACGTGGAAGAGCATATCTTACGATCAGAATACACAAAAGTGCAATGATCAGATATGCATATATTCCGCTTGATGCAATTACATCCAGCATTACTTCACCTTCTTTCTTAATCTTCCGAAACAGTTATCCGATAGCATGCGGAAACTTTCCAAAAGCATAATGCTTTTTCCTTTACTATACATTGTGAAATAAAAATATTGTTCTGCCCTACATCTTCGCTTTTTGTTACCGAAAAAACATCTTTTCTTTTAATTGTGTTTGTGTTGTATAAAACATCCTTATACCGGATGCGTTCCGTTGACTGTGCATCCGTCAGAAAGGTGTCATCTTTTGCAAGGGAAAGGTTTTTCGTATCTGCCGGCTGGTCGTAAAGGACCATAACGTCATTTTTGTCCAGTGTGGTTGAGAGTATCTTTACCGGTTCCCCGTAAAACTGTCCTTCTATCGGGAGGATCACGATGGACAGCACGGTGAAAACAAGGAATAAAAGGAACAGAATACAGGATATTTTCTTTCTTTTATCCGGAATTTCCAGCTCCGTTTTCCTTTTTCGTGCAGTCACGCCACCGGCAGTAAAAAAGATCACGGCCATCACTGGTAAAATATATACAGGAATTACCATATACTGTCGCCTCCCTCTTCTTCCGCGTTTATTGTATCAGATTCCTGGAGCGCCGCTTTTTTTAATTCAGATACATAATCTGCGGCTTCATTATAGACGTTTGTCATGCGGTTTTTCTCCGTATCATCCTCGATCTTCATAAGCGCGTTATATGCCTTTTTCAGAAGTTTTTCTGCAGTATTGGAATAAGTGTCCAATCCCTTTACCATATCAATGTAAGACTGGCATTTGCTGACTTCAGAGGCAATCCGGTTCTTCCGGTTTTTCTCTTCCTGTTCCTGTAATGCTTTTGCCTGGGAATCCTCTTCCTTCTGTCTTTCGTAGGCAGCCTTGGAACTGCTGACGTCCTTCCAGTCTTCTGCTTCATCTTCCAGTGCGGCAGCTTTTGTGTTAATCCGTTTCAGATACGGTTTCCTTGCATCTGCGTCATCAATCGCGGCAACCGCATCTTCGGCAGCTTTTTTAAGGGAGTCATATCCGACATAATAATCGTCCAGTGAATCAATATGGAAATCCTCGAATGCTTTTACCGCCTTATCTGCGGCAGCTTTCTGCTGTTTGAGGTAATAGCTGTTCTTTTCTTCCTCTGCTGTTTTCTTGATTTCTACTGCGAACAGATCTTTTTTGGATGTTTTTACGGATGTTGGGTATCCTCTGCCATCCACATAGTTTTTCTTTATTGTCTCCGGAACGGAAAACTTTTCTTTTCCTCCACTTGTTGTTTCCATATATTTCTTCCATATGGCACCAGCGTTCGTTGCTCCATAATTGCCCGCCACTTTGGAATTGTCATCGTTCCCTACCCATACGACACAGGTAACATTCGAAGAATACCCGCAGAACCATCCATCTCGCAAATCGTTGGTGGTTCCTGTTTTTCCTGCAACGATCTTTCCTTTTGGTGTCAGTCCGTGTCCGGTGCCATAATCTTTCATGGTATCCTGCATGCAGCTTGTGAGCATGTAAGCGGTAGCCGGGGAAAATACCTGTTTCCCTTTTTCTTTTTTTCCATCGTAAACAGTGCCATCCAGTTCGCTGACGATTTTTGTAATGCAGGTGAGGTCACGGAATTTTCCGTCATTCTCTACAGCTGCATATGCCCTGGCCATATCCGTAATATGTACTCCGTTTGTAAATCCTCCAAGAGCGATCGCGGAATTGTGGTTGTCCAGATAAGAAAGCGTCGAAAACTGCATATCAGAAAGGTATTTCAAGCCATTTGAAATGCCGACCTGCTGCAATGTCCGGTATGCTATGGTATTGATGGATTCCGCAATGGCGTACCGCATGGTGACGTTCCCCTTGTATCCTCCGCCTGCATTCTTCGGACCATTATCAATCGGAGAATCGGAGACGATAAGCGAAGGGAAATACTTTCCTGTTTCAAATGCCGGTCCGTAATCGAGGATTGGTTTGATCGCCGATCCGGACTGCCGGGATGCTAAAAATGCCCGGTTGTACTGGTCATCTGTACCTCGTCCGCCAACGATAGCGGTGATATATCCGGTTTTGTTGTCAATGGCAACGGCCGCTCCCTGTAACAGATATTTACCATTTTTCTGTTTTTCCTTTGACCGTTTATTGAGGACAGAATCCACACTTCTCTGCAGGTTTCCCTGCTCATCTGCATCAAAAGACGTATAGATCTTGTAGCCGCCCTCCCGGATCAGGGAAGAAAACTGCTTGTATTTCCGGGAGTATTTCTTCCGGTATTTGTTATAAGAATCTTTATCTTCGAAAACATACCGGAATTGGAACCCGTCTTTTTTCATAAGTTCGATTGTTGCGCAGTAAACCGCATAGGAAGTCTGGTAGGTTTCAGGTATGGACTCCGAGGAAATCTGCTTTGCCGTAATATCTTCCTTGTTGGCAGCAAGCTCCTCTTTTTTCGTAATCACTCCAGCTCTTTCCATTTTGGAAAGAACTGACTTCCGCTTGGAAGTGGCAGCCTTTTCACTCGCAACAGGGTTTACATTGTTCGGGTTGTTGGACATTCCGACCAGTAATGCAGCCTGCGCGGGGGTGACATCTTCCGGCTTGCAGTTAAAGTAATATCTGCATGCACTTCCTACTCCATAGCAGCCATTCCCGTAGTAGCAGGAATTTAGGTAAAACTCCATGATGTCAGCCTTGGAGAATTTTTTTTCAATGTCCATGGCAAGAAATATTTCCACAGCTTTTCGGGAAATCGTCTGCTCCTGCGTAAGCAGGGTGTTTTTGACTACCTGCTGTGTGATAGTCGATCCTCCCTGGGTGATGTTCCCTCTGTTTTTTATATATGCAACACCCGCACGGAGAAGAGCCTGTGGATCAATTCCATTGTGCTCTTTAAACCGTACATCCTCTACTGCAATATATCCTTCCTGTATCAAGGAACAAATATCCTTAAGCTTCGTGTACTGAAAATCCGCGGCCTTGATCTCTCCAATCTTATTCCCGTTCTTGCCATAGATTTCCGTATTGCGCATACGGCGGAATGTTCCTTCGTTAAGGTTGCTTAAAATCTTATATTCCTCTTCTCTTGACTGTTCGTACAGGTTGTGAAACAGTAACCATCCCGTGCCTGCGGTAATCCCGGATACGATAAGAAGAATAACAACAGTCGTAATGATGATTCTTATTGTTTTGTTTACAGCTTTATAAAATTTGCTTACAATCTTGTATGCAGTGTTCCAGATCACTGATTCTTTCCTCCCCTCTTAGTAATGTCTGTCCGATAGAACTTATGTGTTTTAAAGTTTGCTTTATAATACCGGATTTTGTCTGCCGACAGGTCTTTTTCATCCACATCCTGGATGGGTTTTGTGATTATAAAACTTACAGTATCTGCAGATACCCCGGCTCTCTCCAGAATATCCTTGTCATTAAGCAAACACTTATGGCAGAAATCTGCAAGTACATCGGAATTTTCATCCGTATCAATCCGGCTTACCCATGTGGGTACGAATATATAATCTTCCTCTTTTGGTTCGGTATTATTTGTCAGCTGGTTAAACACTTTCCTGTAACTGTAGGTATCTTCTATAAGTATATCTGCATAGGCATCTTCAAAAAGATCTACAGGATTGATGTTTTTCAAACGGCAAAGGTTCTCGTAGCATACATACTTTTTTGATTCTTTGTCATATGCGATGGTAAGCGGAGTACGCTCATCCCCTTTGATCAGCAGAATCGTGTTATCAGGGATCGCCTTCACAATAATCTGTGCTGAAGTACCCCCCTCGTTATCCAGTATCTTCTTTTTTAAAACAGTCTTCTGGATAGTAACCCAAATAATAAATCCAATATTTGGCAGCAGCTGGACAGCTGCAAGAAATCTGGACATTACATCCGGTCCGGCATATAATAAAAGTGCATCAAGAAACACAATCACTACGCTGGATATCACGGATTGTTCTTCGGTGATCCATTTTTTTTTAATAGATATTTTTGTGATTAACATAATTGTTAAAATTAGTATAAATATGCTTATAGTCTCATTTATACTGAATTTTAAATTTTCTGGTAAATTGCTCAAAAATTTATCCATAAAATAACCTAGCACGGGGACCCGTGACTTTAGTCATGGGAGAAGTGCGGATTAACACTCCCCCCCCGAGCATTTTCCTTTCTGTTATAAAACCATGTTGCTGTGTTACAAATCGAATCTTTGATGGTGCTATTTCAAGTGTATCACCATCGAGATTCTTTAAAACAAAGGATCCTTTAAGGCGTCTTCCGTTTATATACCATTCCCTGCTTTTTGCTGTTACCTTATCAAACAGCCGGAACCCTTTCACCAGGTATGGTGCCTGGTTTCTTTTGCGGACGCCACCTTTAAGGATCTTCTGCTTGTGGATCTGCCGGTTGTGGCAGCGCACTTTCTTCTGGTAGAAGACAGTGCCATCACTCACCGCATCCGGGTGTCCACTGATGCAGCGTGCATCAATGAAGTGGTCCTTCGGCAGGTTATGTTCTATCCTCGTGTTCTTGGTGATATACCCGTAGGTCATGTTTACCCTGATGCCAAGAGGTTCATAGATCTCTTTCACCCTGTTATAAAATGCCCAGCGCATGATACCCATAAATGCTGCATCCTTAAACTTCATGCCGCGGTGTATCGCTTTTGGCAGCGTCACTGTGCCTTTGTGATAGCCTTTGTGACATGTCTCGCAGAGCGTGATCAGGTTATTTGGCGCGTTTCCTCCGGTCTTGCGGCTTTCGATATGATGCACGTTAAGCACCGGATCTTTTGACTTTCCTTTGCAGCACTGGCACGTATGCCCATCACGGAAAAGCACATACTCCCTGACGTTCCAGAAATCTAACTGCTCTCCCTGCTGATAGCCGGTACCGGATATATCCGGGTTTTTTATCTTCTGGATATCGAATGATGCAGTTTCTACCGTGATGCTGCTGACCGGCAAAATCTCCGTTGCCTTACGCACAACCGTAAGGTGTGTGTCTACCTTCTGCTGTACGGATGGTGCAAGCCATCCGTCTTTTCGGGTTCTGTTATTAAACCGTGGTTTACGGTAGCGTGTCTTGCGGTTTCTTCTGGCACGGCGGGTTTCCCGGCGCGTAGATAAAAGATCCACTATGTCATTTCTAAGTGTCACATCTGCTTCGTACAGGACTTTCGTTTCCGTAGTGGCAGATACTCCGACATGCCTACTTCCGGCATCAATGCCGAGACTTACCGGCTGTGTATAGTCTGTGCTGTCATACAGTAACTGTATGGTAAACGGACATCTTCTTATTACTTTTACATTGCCGGATTTAAGCATCCTCCGGACTTTGCCATGCCTGTTTGTCGGCATAAGCGAATGTCCGTTTTTATCTAATACATATACCATGGAACAGGCACTCCTTTCTGATATGTTTTATGCTGTAAGCCGGCACATATCATATACCGTTTAATGCCTTCGCCAATGTTATCCTGCAGTTTTATATATCAGTAACACTGTTCCTACCCAACAGAACTGTTTAATCACTGACCCCAGAGCTTAAGACTAGGCATGACATCTTAAGGTGACTATCTATTTACAGGTAACGTAGTGTTTGCAATGCCTGCTTAGCAGGTACTGCATTGCTTAGGCTAGTTAATACCGGACTTGCATAACCACTGTGTAATAGCTGAAACACAAGCCCGTCACTTTAGTGATGGGTTATTGACACATTGCCTTTCTCCTTAACATTTTTTTTGACACATGAGTAAGTGCTCTCGATATATATATTGATCCATTTTCCTTGTCGTCAAAAGATTTTGGGAAATTTTTTTATTTTTTTTTTGGATAAATATGGCGTATTCATTCCATGTGATGCATAATGTGATATATCTTGGATATATCACCGGAAAACTAAGCTGGAAGCTGCCGCGTCTTCGCGTGCAGATCAGTTAGAGCTGGTGTATTATTTAATTATTTTTTTTGTTAAAATATCAAAAAAACGGAAGGCTTTATCCTTCCGTTTAAATTTTTACTTTTGCAAACAACTTTTTAACGCCGCTTTTAACTCTTCCATATATCTCTTTTTAAAGAATTTCGAAATGGCTTTGCAAATAATGTCAATAATTACGGCTGCAATGCCAACAGCAAAAAATATGTTCTGTATTCTAATTCCGGAAGCTGTATCCGGTTGGAAACAAGCTCCAGTAAAATACATAGACGTTCCAAAAACGAACGCAATGTCTGCAAGCTTCTTAAACCTCTTAAAGTTTTTCATATTCTATAGCATCTCCTTTTTAAAATAAAAGAGATACCCCCGCCAGAAAGGTATCTCATGTTATACCCTCTGGCGGGCAATTTTATGCTATTGCTATTTCTTCCGGTGTAGCGCAAACAAGTTTTCCACTACATATGAGGAGAACGGCAATTTCTTTTTTCGGTTCAAGCACGGTTGCTTTTTCAGCAAGTCCTTTCGATTTGTAGAAAACAACTGTGCCAGGAATCAGTCCCGCTGTTGATGGGATTGAACTCATTTTTCTCTCTCCTTTCAATACGTATTTTTTTTACATCTTTAATATGAAACAAAAAAAACATAAAAAATGTCTTCGCGTATATGGCTGCACTAAAATATTAAAAATTAATTGTTCTTTCTGAAATACCATGGTAATGCGATCGTTGGCAGGAAAAGAACAGAAAACCTTGTATCAATATCTGGACTAATATGAAGCAGAAAGATTGTGATGGTGCACCATAAGACCAAACCGTATAAGGTATCTGATAGGGCGGCATATTTCGCAATCGGTTTTTTCTTTTTATGTACAACGTAATCTTTTCTGTTTTTAGCAGGTTTCCTTCTGGAAATATCCGGAACCAGAATCTGCTTTTTGTTACTCGCCATCTGCTACACCTGCTTTCTTTTCGTTGTCAGCTTCGCTTTTGGATGGCTTCCCTGTTTTGAGGAGTAGAATTCCTCCGATGAAGAAAATAATTGCTGAAATACATGTGATAACATGTGGAATTAAGAGGTTTGTAATGGAAAGGCTGATCACGGTAATGTAGTAAGATACGTAATTTGCCATGCAAAATCCGAAACCTGCAAACAGCAGAACCATCAATATATTCCGCTTTTTTCTTGGAGCGATAAACAGGAACATGAAAATACTAAGTACGACACTGAAAAACGTCTGTATAATGACAATTCCTGCGCTCATGGAGAGATTTTCAATAATGAAAAACTGTTCCGCAAGACAGCTTACACACGCCATGGATAACTGAAACAATAAAATTGAGATTGATGCATGCAAGTATCCCCTTTGGTAAGTTTTATCTTTTCTTACCATCATGCATACATAGATAATCAACAGACAGATAATGCTCAAAACTGCACACAAGGCTGCAACTACCATTTTGTAACTTGTAAAATTTTCTGATGTAGAATCCATAATCTTTTCTCCTTTTATATTTTGTGTTTTTGGGTTAATAGTCCATACGGTTGAACAAAAATTCGTGGTCTGGATAATAACCTTTTTGAACAGCTTCTTCCTGCGATTCAAAATATGTAACGTTATTTGCTCCATATTTTTCAGCCGCCCCCTGCCATTCCCATGAATACTTTAATTTACCATCTTTAGCTCGGTATCCGATTGTACGGACTTCGTGGATTGTGCGGATACCTGTAAGGGCTATGTTATCATCCGAAACTTCTCCCGTGTAATCTCCACTTTGCATAATAAACATAATGGTCGGAGTTCTGATACTATTAATACCTGATAAGGTCTGGCTAGATGGAATATAGGTTCCAAGATCCGTTCCTCCGCGGTCAGAATTATTTGCATCTGCCGAATAAGTTAAGGCATCTGTTAATGTTTTGCTAATTGCCTCTGTCCGAGCCGTTTTCGTCAGTTTATCAGAACTTGGGAAACTATCGGAATATTTTTTCCCACTATGATATTCTTGTGTTTTCGTCCCGTTTTTCTCAGATAGTCTTATCATTGACCATTTTTCTGTTTGTAAATTTACCGCAAATGTGTCAACACATGAGGTATTCCCGTTTTTTGCATCCTTTGTATTTACAGAATAAGAATATGGGAGCTTGGGAGACCACATCATTTTCGTGCCGCCTTCGCCATCATCATTCATATTTAATACATAATATCCATCTTCTGCAGCAAGAATAGCTGCCCGGACACTGTCGTCAATTGCCTGTCTTGATTTTGTTGTCCTTGTTAGTCCATAGTTAAAACACATCATATCTTCAAAAGTCTCCATAGTGTCCTGATTATTCATGAACACAGCAATGATATCGTTGTAATCCATGTTGTCGGTTGATTTACCGACGGAAGCAGAAAATGCAGCACTTGTTGCGTATTCTGTAGCCTTTGAAAGTCTTTGTTCATTGTATTCCTGTTCGTAGATACTCATTCTGTGATAAGTTGTGTTTAACATGATCGTAAGAAGGAATAAAGCCATCATGTCAACGATGACGTACCATGATTTCATAAAAACCGCCTTTCTGTCCTTACAGTATATATATTGAGCCTTTTTTATATTGTCAAAAGAAAATGGGAAATTATTTTACCATTTTTGCCATCTCAAGCTTGTATGGATTGTCATCCATACGGAGAACCACATTTAACAAACGCTTGTAAGGAGTACTGGATTTTTCAGTGATTTTTACCTTTAAGATATCGTGCTTATTTAGAATCGTGTTATCGTCAGCTGCTATGTATGTTGTATGAATCGTGCCATCTCCTGACTCTGTAGCCGTTTTCACAAGCCGGTCTACCTTTACATCGAGAATCATTCCATGGGACTGGACGTTTACATAAAACTGATCCATGTCTTCATCTGTAATTCCACCTTTATCTGTCTGTTTATCGAGAAATTCAGATACATCATTTAAGAGTTCTACCTTATTCTCCATTTCCTGTACACCATATGCGTTAATAAGCGGCGCAATAATCAGCATTAAAAAAGCAAGTATTAATCCAACTATTCGGGATAAAAATCCATGCATCTACTTTACCGCAGACTTTCGTCTGCCCCGTCCGGGCTCCTTTCTTAATTTGTTACCTGCTGAAATACATATTGATTCTTCTTTGGGTTGTAAATATACGAATACCCTTTTTCCTTTGCATTGTCTGATTTGATGATGCTCCAGATCTGTGAAACATTGCTGGAGGCATCTGACTTATAGGAAGTTGTAATTTCCTGTTCATATATTTTTCCCGTATTCTCAGAATCATTCTTTTCCATGTTGTATGATTTGTTAGCAATGCTGATCGTGTCCTCCTTCATTGCCTCATGATCCTGTAGCTGCATCGCAAGAAGTGCTTCACCCTGTGTGAGCGTGCCATCGTAATTCCCATATACCTTTAATGATGGAGTATATTTCATCTCCGCCGTCTTATCCTTGTAATTCACTTCATATCCGATTACTTCCCGGTTATCCCGGATTGCTGAACTGACTCCGTTCGTCATACAGATACATAGGATAAGAAGAGTTGCAACAAGGTCGAACATATCAGCAATTTCTTTTTCCATTTATCTCAAGCCTCCTAATTTGAATACCCTGTAAACCGGACGGTAAGGTTGTAACCTTCACCATTCGGTGTTGCTTTCACGATGCACTTTCCATAAAGGTTTGTACGCAGCCAGTAAAGCTTTTTGTCAATGTCTTTCCGGTTGATCGAATTGATCTGGTTTATATCGTCAGCCTTCGTAGAGGTTGTGGAAAATGTTACATTATCTACGTCATTGAGATTGTATTCGATCAGCGAATATGCTCCGGACGTCGGCATTTCTGCGCCCTCCGGGACAAGTGTTTCTTGAAAGTACCGGTTTATACTCTGTGTCTGTGCCCGGTCTGCCTGTCCAATAAAGTCTCTGGCAATATTCTGTCCCCAGATCACGTTGTAAACCACAAAAACAATCACTGCTGCAAAAAGAGTTAATACCATGCCGATCCGCACAGCTGAAATTCCTTCTTCTCCTGCGCCCATATCCTCTTTCTCCTTTCTTTAATTTGGATGGAAGTTATATATACTTACTTCTCCGCCGGACTCTCCCATGACTTTCCCAGAACGGCTGAATACTAGGGTATCTGTTTCATCATTTTGGCGGATCACCTTAATATAAAACTTCGTAGTTAAGTTTGTGTTATCATTGTTCGAACGAATCATGTTCAAAAGGTATTCTTCGGAATACCGGTTTGTTGTCCCGGTTGATGCCGTATCACGCAAAAGCTTATGTGTTCGTGAACTTTCTGGTTGAATTCCATGAGCCTCCGGATAAATGTAATAATTGTATTTCGTATCATTTTTGATAATGAAATTGATAATGTCATTTCCGGTTACTTTCATATCGTCTGTTACCGCGGAAAGACTGTTGCCGTTTGAGTAATAGGCATTTTCTGCTTTTTCTGCTCTTGACTCAAATGTCCAGTTTTCAGAAGTCTCATTCATATACTGAGTCTGGTATTTTCGGTACTCTTCTTTTGAAAAAAGATGATTTGCATAGAAAGCGAAAGTAACAACAGTTGCTAAAAGAACGGATATTACAATCATTTCGACTCCGAGTTTGGATACGTCTACTGCTTCATTCTCATTCATTATTTCTAAGCTGGATACCCCGACTGAAATTCAGTCGTTACCGGCGATATTCTTTCAGGACACCGCAAGGGGTGAAAAGCGCCATATCCACCAGCTATCCTCCTTTTCTTTTAATTTTTAAATTCTGTTTTATAGTATCCGCCGGCATGCCTTACAACCTGAAGGTTTTTTGACAGCCACGGATTTCTTCCCCGGCAACAGGATCGTACGCGTGCCATTGTTGTGGCAGCCAGATGTCTCGTACTTCTTTCCTTTGTAGATTACGATATCATGCGGCTCGATCGGGTACTTCTGTCTGCGGATGCTGCGTCTTCCGGCTTTGACTTTCTCTTTGCGGTACTTATGCAGGTTTTCCGTATCCGTCTCATGGTTGTGGCTTGTCCTGCCGTTGAACAGCTCCTGTTCCCACCCCAGGGCACGTTTAACGGCGTACCGTAGAGTCCGGTGCTTGTGAGTAACGTAGTGGAGGTCCACGTACCTGGCATGATACGTTCCTCCACTTAAGCTAATCAACTTGAGTCTTGGCGGCCGGAACCGCCTCGTCTACGCCTTCCATAAACCACAGACGGGACAAGGATGTAAAAGGATAAACATCCAAGCCCCGCCTGAAATTTATTTCAGGCGGGGTTATTGACTCTCCAAAATTAACCACCACCTTCTACTTGTACATGATAAAGGCGATACCCGTCACGGAATCCCCCTTTTTGTTATAAACGGATTTGTTTTTCATATCCTGATTGTCATAGATCAGATAAGGATGATAGTATTTCTTCATATTCATGTTGTTTGAAAGCCATTTTTGCGTATACCGTTTTCTTGCGGATAAATCTGCGTTTTGTGCAACAGATTTATCGAATGTGTAAGCTTTTCCGCCAATATCATCAACGTAAATCACAATCGATCCATCTCTGTAATTCCGGATACATGCTACAACTTCATCAGCGGTAAGTGTCTGTGTCTTATCATTTTGGTTATTTCCAGTCTGGTATTCAGAAAACTCAAGGTTTTCTTTCGTTGTGTTTTCCATGACTGTTTTTATATTCATGGCGTTTGAACAGTCGTTTCGTATGTAAATCACCCTGACCGCAAGCATCAAAAAGATCGCTAACAGGATATATTCAAGCCCGATTTTTATGGTATCAATAATGCTACTTCCATCCATTTTATTCTTCCCTTTCTTATTTTTCTTTTAACAAATCATCAATGGAATCCGGGATATTCCCACTGCATTCGCCAAAAACAAGCACGCCGGTATCATCTGTCTTCTTGATATACAAAAACCGGAAAGTCTGGCCGTCTTTTGAAAAATAGGCATCTATATAGGCACCTGTTTTGATGTACGCTTCCTGCGTGTAACCATCTGAAAGCAGATATGTATAAAAACGTTCCGCATATACACGTTTGCCTCTGTAAACCTGTCCACCAGTATTCTCCATTTCGTCTGCATCTGCCATTTTCAAAATTTCATCAGACGCATCCGACGCAGTGGTGTTAAAGTAAAATACCGGAAGCTTATCATAAGAGACAGCTTTTGACTGTTTTCCATCAACGAATAAATTTGCCTGTCCGTCTATTTTCTTTATTTCATATGCACCAGACGGAAGTTTTGCATCTAGGAGGATTTCTTCCTGCTCTTCTTTTAACTCTGAATCAACTACAATACTACTTTCACTAAAATTTTTGCTGCAGATCACCGTAGTGGTTATACCAATAACAGCAACTGAAGCAAGAGTCACAACAGATATTACACGCGGTTTGTGGAACATCCACAGTTCCCTCAATATCTCCCGAATACCTTTATCCTTTACATCTATACACACATTCTTTATCCATGTAGCAAATAAACGGCATTTATCTGCACACCAATTCCGACAGATGTGTGACATTTCCTTTAATTTTTCTTGTATACTCTGCATATTTTTTCTCCTGTTTTCCACGGATTTCCTTCTTATATGAATATGCAACAGTGTTTTTACAACCAAAAAAATCCTCTGGACATTTCTGCCCAAAGGATATTTTTAATCAGTTGTTAACCGACCTTCTTCTGTGCGAAGAGGATACCAACGATCTCACCAGAGCTATTCTTAATTAAGCTTGCCTTAAAGGTAGAGCCATCAGAAATGTACTCAGGAGATCCCTTCTTGGTAAGGTTTTCGGTGTTGTTATTGTAGATGATGTTACCACTAGCGTCAGTAGAGAAATCATCATCATAGACATAGTTTCCATTTTTTAATGAAACTTTTGCCTTAACCAGAGCATTGTAGTTTACGAAGAAGTTCTGTCCATTTCCAGCTGCTTCCTGGCTGTCCCACTTATTATCTCCGTCAATTTTTACACCCTGCATTGTACTTGCAACATCAGTAGTAAGTCCAAGAAACGACTTTACTCCAGATGCAGATACGATATTTTTATTATCCGTAGTTGCTGCAGCCGGTCTGCTTCCTTCTGAAAGTGTATGTACGAGGATAATAACTTCTTCACCGTTGAAATTTTCCAGTGCGCTTTTTACAGCACGGCCTTTTACAACTTTTTTGTTGTAGTCGGAAAATCTTGAATCGTTGATTGTCTTTGATGTTGTTTCCAGGTTATCTACACCTGAATTGATTAATGACTTACCTACAAGGAAAGCCACCAGTACGAGAGCAATAATTGCACAAAACATAATGAGTTTTGTACCAATCTTGCTTCCATCTACTGCTTCATCTCCCATTTTTCAGTCGAGCCGAGGGTATTTGTTACCCCGCGGTTCTTCCTCCTTCCCTTTATTCAATATTTTTCATACATCAATATGAAATGAAATTTTTGTTGCGAATAAACTTCTTGGCTTTAGCCAACCTTCTTCTGTGCGAAGAGAATACCGACGATCTCACCAGAACTGTTTTTGATTAAGCTTGCTTTAAAAGTAGAGCCGTCAGAAATATACTCAGGAGATCCCTTCTTAGTAAGGTTTTCTGTGTTATTGTTGTAAACGATGTTGCCGCTCTTGTCGGTGTCAAAATCATCGTCATAAACATAGTTTCCGTTTTTAAGTGTTACTGCTGCTTTTACTCTTGCATTGTAATTAACGAAAAAGTTAGCTCCATTTCCAGCTGCTTCCTGACTGTCCCACTTATCATCACCGGAAATGCTCACTCCCTGCATGGTTTCAGCACATGTAATAGTAGAACCACCCTTACTTAAAAACTGTCCTACACCAGTGCTGTTAGTAATTCCTTCTGCGTTAGCACTTGCAGGACGTGAACCACTCTGTCCAAGGCTTCCCTCTGCAAGTGTGTGTACAAGAACAATTACTTCTTCGCCGTTGAAATTTTCCAGTGCGCTTTTTACAGCACGTCCCTTTACAACCTTTTTGTTGTAGTCGGAAAATCTTGAGTCATTGATTGATTTGGATGTTGTTTCCAGGTTATCTACACCTGAATTGATTAATGACTTGCCTACAAGGAAAGCCACCAGTACGAGAGCGATAATTGCACAAAACATGATGAGTTTAGTACCAATCTTGCTTCCATCTACTGCTTCATCTCCCATAATCTGGTTAAACCGGAAAACCTATCAGGTATTTCACCGGACGTAAACCCGGTGTCCGGTCTACCTCCTTTCTTTTCTGTTATTTTGATTTTTGTTAGTTATCTAAGTCCCATACAGGGGCTTCTGATACCAAGCCTCATAATTCTTTCCTCCTCTTGAAATTGAATTTCGTTATCTGTTTTTAGGGGAAGTGATAAGGTGTATTACCTCTCCTTCCTACCTATCAGAAGTATGAAATACTGTTTTTGAAGCCTTAATTATCTGTGTCCGGAGAAAACGGGTCTTCCGTTACATCTTCGTGTTCTGTTGATTCCTGTGGACCATCGTACTCGATGGATGTTCCTCCCTGGCTGGAAGTACTGCTCTTCTGTGACTGCGTAGAATCTTTCTTTTTCTTTGATGAACTGTCTTTTACATTGGAAAAATCCAGAATGTCATCCACCCATGGATTTTCAGAAAGATAGGATGAATAAAATTCATTCCCGGCTGTTCCATATGCAAGAAGAATGTTTTCCTTTATCCCGTTCATAGTCATGGATATCCGGATTTTTGAACTTACGGCTTTTCCAATAACCCCTCCCTGCTTTACTAATGCACCAGGTTTCAGAGAGTTTTTGATACCGTAGTACGTAACCGAGATGGTTTGTCCAGAAGCAATTGTTACAGACGTCTTCTTCCGTTCTGTGACTTTTCCGGAAAACGCAGAACGCACTTTATCTTTCCTCTCTGTTGAGATAGAGAGTGACCATCCATCTGCCTTTTGAATCTTGGACATATCATTTGTAATTCCAGTCATAGAAGAACCAACATTGCCGATATCTTCCTTGTTTTTCATGATTTTTCTAAGGGTATCCAGCTTTGCCAGTTTTTCTTTTGTGCCAGAAGTATTGATATATTCCGCATCCATGCTTCCTATTGATGTCTGATCTGAGTAATAGGTATAGCTGTCGTATTCCGAGAATTTATCAATGACGGAAGATGCACTATCGCAGGAATCAAAACTGTTTATCATATCCTTGTAGGCATTCTTCTCTTCATCCGCTTCCTTCTCGGTAAGTTTTAAGGTCACACCCTTCTCTTTTAGCATCGCTGCCAGTTCGTTGTAGTTTTCTTCGCGCACCAGCCGATCGGTAAGAGCATTCGTCTTATCCTGCAACGCGGTTTTATTAATCCTTCCAATTCCCATTACCTCCCGCAGATCGTTTTCTGTTGCTGCGTGAATAGCATTTGGAAATGCTGTTGTTACCGCCGTAAGAAGCAGAATTCCCTGAATTAACCTGGTAATTTTTTTGTTTTTCATGAAAAAAAATCGCTCCTTCCGTTGTAGTAAAAGTCCCTCTCACTCATCTAACAAGAATATGAAATGCCATTTTTGCAGCTTTATTATTTGGGAACGGATAACTTGTTTTAGGACAAAAAAAAAGAGAGTGTATTTTGTTCAAATACACTCTTTGTGATTAGGTAAAACCATAAGATTTTCATGAAATGCCATTGTCTTAAATTGTTGTTACGCTATTTGTATGCTGCGCTTTTCTTCTTTTTCGATCCAGTTTCTTCTTATATTAAGAGCAATCGTAAGAACAACGAATGCTGCTCCAACTGCAATTACAGCAGAATGCGGAAGATATTCATATAATACAGAACTTCCGTTAACCGCAATATGCACCGTAATGGACGTAAGTAGATTGTAGTCGGATTTGATGTATACATACGCAAGCACCAGTCCCATCAGAAATGCGTAGGTGCTCTGGATCGGGTTCATATGCATCACACCAAACACTGCAGCGGACAAAATCATCCCAAACTTCCAGTTTTTACAGTATGCAACACCGCATATTCCGTAGCGGAATATCAGTTCTTCTGCGATAGGAGCAAGAATAGCAGACGAAAGAACAGAAAGAAGAATCCCGCCATTCATCGCCATCTCCATCAGGGAATCATATTTTGACGTTACCGCAGACTGCGGAAGTATGGTAATGATCGTGGAGACATTAAAGTTTAGTAAAAGTCCGAGGGAAATCATATTGAGCATGCATAAAACAGACGGTTTTCTTAAAAATATTTCCCTTTTAACGATTGTACGGCATATCAACGGAATAATAATGATGATATCTGCGATAACCAGCATAGGCAGGCATATCTCACAAATTAATTTTAGATACTCCGTGGACATTGCACCAGATGTCTCAAGTGTGTTGCACAAGGCATTCATCCATTCTTTGTCTGCATAGATTTTGTAAACGATAAAACCAACTGTAGCAAGGCATTGTGCAATCAGAAAGTATAGAACAAATCCTGCACTTTTTAATAAATTTCTCATAACATATTTTCTCCTATCTCGAAAATAGCCCTATATTTAGCTTTTGAAACCAAATATAAGGGCTATTTCGATGTTATATTGTATTTTTAAAGTTCTCCAACTTTTTCTGTCATGGAACTCATCTGTGTGATTCCGGTGTACATCAGAGGGAATACAAGCATTCCGTAGATAGCAAGCAGCATAGGTCTTAATGCGAGCTGTCCCATAGCCGCACGCTTCCGGTCAATACTGTCACGGATGTAAGCGGATCTCTCATTCATGATGTGACTTCGGTCTGCTTCCAGATCTGCAAAAGCTTCTTGAATAGAAAGGTCTTCCACTGTTTCTTTCAGCTTTGCGATAAACTGCTTGAAGTTTTCCGACTGTGAATGTCTCTGTACACGGTCAAGTTCGGCAACCGGATCGGAAGCGTATCCATAATAACACCGCGCAAGCATGGATTTATGGATATCTGCGATCTGCACCAGATGTCCTAAAGTCTCTCTGGTATCAAAGTTCATGGATGCCAGTACCATCATAACAACCTGAAGCTGAAGGAATTCTTCTTCCTCTTCCTCTTTTGCTAGTTCGATTCTCTTTTTTAAGCCTCTTTTTGGCACCATGTAGGCAATCGCAGCTGCTCCATATGCAATCAGAATATAATACCAGTGGAATCCGGCATTTCTGATATTTTGATATTTAGCTTCCAGTCTGTTTCTCTGATCTTCCAGTTCCATCGTGGTAAGTTTTGGCATATAGGATAACAGGAAATCATTGATTTCTGTGGTCACTGTTTCATCAGACTGGTCTTCCCATTCTCCGGCGGCCCTGGTGTTGTAATATGCTTTATCCATGCGGAGTACATCTTCCTTTGAGATGATCTCATTGCCGTCTTCATCTTTGTAGTCAATGCTTCCAGTAATATCAAAGGATTTTGTGTAGTTCCAGAGGTATTTTTTTTGGATAAACGGGGCTGTGATGACCGCAATGATCAGAACACACCATACAATGATTGCATATACCAATCTTTGAGCGTGAAAATCAAGTGTTGTGCGCTTTGAAAATGCCTTGATTAAGTCTGCGCGGGTTAATCTCCGTTTCTTCCCTGTTGGTTCTGTTCTTTTCGCAATTTTTAAGAACCAGTTCTTCTTCATAAACCACTTTACGATGTCTGGACGATCATCGGTATCCATAAATGCACGGATGTGCGCATGTGCAACTGTCCAGTATGCATAGATAGAATACGCAATGACACCATTCTGGATTAAAACACCGGCAATTGAGTTGTACAGTATAGCAACAGACGGCATCATATAGGATAAGAGATACCGCAGAACAATGGTCATTAAAATGCCCACCATGGAAAGCCACTCAACCTTACCATAGCGCATTGCTTCGTAGTCATACTGCTCGATTTTCTGGTTGATGTCAGAATTCATAACAAGCAGTGACTGGTCGAATGTGGATGTGTCACCTGTAAATTCATCACCGGTATCATTGATGTTGTAGCAGATCATAGCAAATGTCTGTACTTCTTTAAATGGAACCTTCTCATAGTAGTTTTCAAGTGCTTGCTGTCCGTTTGTGCTTGACACAACACTCTTGATATCGGAGAAAATCCCAGCAACACGATTCCCATAAGTGGCATTTTCCAATGAAACAAGGACATCCCTTGACTTTCGATACTCCAGACGGACGGATGCAATACCGGCTTTCAATTCACGATACACACGCAGGACGGATGCCTGAATACTCTTTTCTACCTGCGACTGATAAATAACATACGCTGCTGCAACAAAAAGCCCAATGGAAACTGGATTGTCGAACAAAATACATCCTGCAATAAACGCGATTACAACATACAGTGCAAGTTTTGCTGTAAATTTTGCCGCGCCTACACGGATCTCTTCTAAACGGTACACCGACATCTGTTTCAAACGCTTTGTCAGCTTTTCGATATGTCCCTTGAAAATCCGGCTGTCAGACATAATCTGGTACATGTTATTCCAGTATTTCTGTTTTCTTTTCCTCTGCAAAGCTGCGTCTGCGGACGAAACGTGATGTTTCTTAGAATATACAGAATATCCAATGATCACCACAATCATTAAAAAAATTCCTCCAACCAGTATCCAGCTGGTTGTATCCATGCCTGAAACGAATGATTTAATTTTTTCCAAATTCATTCACCTCCATCTTATGCAAGAGCAAAATCAGAAAGTGAATTGTTAAGAAAATGCTTCGCTTCCTCTGGTGTATTAATCATTGCATCAATCTGCTGGTTGATCTCAAGTTTATCCCCGGTATAACTGCCAACGCCTTGATATCCATTAATGGATTCACCACTCCAATAATAACTCATGAACTCTTTAAAACCAGTTTTATCGGCTACAGGCATTGCTTCATACAAACGGTTATACATGTATGGGGAAAATGCTTCTCCAATTTCATAAGTGTCGGTATCTTTGTTATAACGGAGAATATCATGGGTAGAAAAGGAAATACGGTCTGTCTGTCGGTTGTAATATTCCTTATCCAGATCATATTTGGATTTTACAGGATCCTCTGGATTATATTCCGGATAAGGAATACCCTCATCGAATTGGCGAATTTCTGTAATTCTCTTAATAAATCGTTTTCCGTCTTCGAACCCAAGATGAATATTGATCTTTAAAGCATCCGTAACCTGTCTTTCTGCAGTTGTCATGTTTGAGAATCCCCCGGCATTAACGAGGGAGTTACGCAGGGTAAGGACAAGGTCTTTTGCTGTATTCGCATGGTGGGAGAAAATGGTCATCAGGGAACCGGTCATGGCCAGCTGGATCATACGTGCAGCTACCGGATCGGTTGCAACCTCACCGATAACTGTAACAGTTGCATCGGCTTTTTTGAACGCATCCTGTAATTCTTCCATTGAGGTATACTGTGTTTCCTGTACGGAATAGATTTCACGATTTGGATATGTCTCACGCAGATAAAGCTCCGGAGCCATTTCCAGTACACGGATATTCCAGTCAGCAGGAAGATATCCCATGATTGCTTTCATGAGGGTTGTTTTACCGGAGCCCTGCCGGCCGGTAACAGCGATAGTAACCTGTCCGATCATCAGGTATTCGATCAGCTTTGCGCAGATTTCTCCACCAGTAACCCCTTTTTTGATAATCAGTTCTTCCGGAGACTTGATATCCAGCGAGAACTTACGGACGAATACACCCCAGGATTCACCGGCATTTGGCCGGATTGCAAGGATACGCGACTTATCATGCATGGTATTTACCATATATCCTTTTTTTGCAGTCAGCGGTCCCGGGTTACCCCAGCGGATCATAAGCTGGGTGACGCGCCGAATTTCTTCCAGTGATCCAAAATCGAGGAACTGCAGATGGATGTAATTGGATCTGAAATATACCCAGAGGGAATTTGTGGCAGTAGAGACGGAATCCGGGTTTGATTCGTTATCCTGTCTTGCGCTCCCCATCAAGGAACCGGATACACCGATGTTATATCCATTGATGTCCATTTCTCCGAGGGTATCAAGGATTCCCCATCCGGTGTAACGCTCATATACAAGCGTGGAGAAAATATCCACCGCTTCATCATCACTCAGTGTGATTTTTTCCTGATGATATGTAGACTCGAATTCTGCCGGAGTGATGTAATATGCCTCTGCGTCCTTTCTTGCAATACCAACTGGATGCTTCGGCTTATATAATTTATATTTTTCCATCCAGTGGGTAAATGCATTTACACCATATTCCTGCTGATACTTGTACATCATGATCTCAAACATGATATTATCCGTAGGCTCGCTCTCTCCGTTCATCCCGATGAATTCATATACCTTTTCTATAGGAAGGTTTCCTAAGATCCATTTGCGAATCAAGTCTTTTACAACGAGCTTTGATTCCCGCACCCCGTTTGGTGCCATCTTAAGATGATTTTTAAGGGCAACCTTACGGAGTCTTCTTTTTTCCATCTCTGCATCCGACATATCTGCGGAAATGTTGTCATCCTTGGTCTGCTCTACAATATAAAGCTTTACACCTTCAAGAACATCTTCGAATGTATGGTACTGTTCGTCCTCTACTTCAATGTTGCTTGCTTTTTTATGCATCAGCCCTGCATATCCGCCAGCTGCGGAGGCTGCAATAATAGCTGCTGCAATCAGATAATCTGTCATAGCATACGTCCTCCTCTATTCCTCAAACTTCGCCGATGCCTGTTTTCCGGCAATCCTCTGCTTACTGATTTCCGACTGGATATGAATGATCTGTCTTGCGATACTGTTGATATCTGTATCCAGCATGATCGTCTGGGAAGTCCTCTTTCCCATCTGGTCAATCAGAAGTTCCAGTTTTCCGCGGTTTTCGCAGTATGGAATGTACTTGTTTACATGGACAGTCTGCCATCTGGAAACAACGTTCTTTTTCGTGATGCCGACTGCGGCGGCTGCAGCTTCCTTGCTACAGACTTCTGGATCGAAGTTATTAAGTACGGTGATAACCGGCTTATTCCGAATCATCTTTGCAAAAATAGGTTTTGCTTCCACAAATTTCTTCATGTTTTTAATGGACGGCGTCAGAACAAGAAGCACGCAGTCGGACATTTCGAGAACTTTCTTTGTTCTTTCGTCTTCCATATCTGTATCAACATCACAGACGATATAATTGTGGGAAGCTGCGGTCATCAGAAATTCGTGTACGTCATTAATTGCCTGCTTATCCTTGTTTCCGTCTTCAATGGAAAAGACGTCAAAGAAATCATTCACGGAAAAACAATATTCCGGAATGCTCTCCTTGCTTGCGCCGCCCATCTTTACAAGGTTTGTAAGCTGGGTGGCCGGCGCATCATCACAGTTCCCGATACCAAAGTAAAGGTTTAAACTCTGAGAATGCGCGGCAGTATTTAAAAGAAGTGTCTTTCGTGACTGTTTTGCTAATGCTGCAGAAGTCAGCGCTGCAATTGAAGTGACACCCGTGGTTCGTTTCTGCGGGGAAATTACTGAAATAATCATGTTTCTCTCTTGATTGCACCGGATTATTAACCATCCGATACAGCTCTCCTTTCTTCCTTATTTCTTTTTTTTCTTAGACTTTGTTCTGCCGGATAATCCGTTGTACGTGGATACCGGGATATCAACAGAAGTACAGATTGTGCTCTGGAGAAGTTCCACTATCTTTTTGTTTTTTGGAGGCTGGAGTTTTCGTGTTTCCTCTACAGTGCATAAGTAGACAAAATCATCTATGTTCCACGTAAATGGAATGACACCGGCAGAAACCGGATGTTTCACCAGGGAAACAGCAAACGCTGTTGTGTTTTGATGGTCTTCCATGACCTCTTCAATTTCGATTCCCATGAATGTACGGATCCTGTTTCCAATGATGTAAATCCGGTCCATTCCATCTGCAAGGTAAGAGTCAAGCACAAGGATAAGAATGTCGTAGCCATATTCTTCCTTCTCCTGGAACAGTTCCGATAAATCCTCATCCGGTGAAACAGGCGGAATAATTTCTATATGTACGTTGTCGATATCCCCGGTTTTTTCATATCCTCCATACAAACGCTTGTAATTCACATCATCTGTAATCAGACATGTTTTGCCGGAATAATTGCAGATGTGCATCAGCGGATAGCTGATCACACGTTTGTCTGCTTTTCCAGTTACTAAAATTTTTTTCATCTTTTTTAAGCAGAAGCAGATCCGGCTGTCGTATGACAGCCGCTGCTTACTCTCCTTTCCTCTTTTTTATTCTTCCGAATCATCAGCGGATGCTGCTTCTTCGGCAAGTTCCTTCTCCTGTTCCAGTTCCGCATACTGTTCTCTTGCGTTGTCGAAGGTGTTCTTGATCTCATTACGTGTTTCTGTTACTGTCTGGTTCTTATCTACCTTCTTGGATGCAGCAAGCTGATCTTCAAGAAGCTCACGCGAGTTGATCATGGTCATGAAATCCCGGGAATCCATGTTTGGATCAAGGATGCTCTGCTTGATGATGTCCAGTGTTGGCGGGTAGTAAACCTTACCTTTCTTCTGGAGTCCAGCTTCTACATATTTAACGCCGTATACTTTTGTTGACTGGTAGGTTGCCATATCGGTCTTCATGGACTCGTATCTGTAGAAATCATGCTCGACAACAATAAGCTTTACTGTGTTTCCGGTAATACCTAGAACTTTCTTATGGGACATGGCGATATAATCCTGTCCAAGAGGGAAGGAAATACGCACATCAACGTAATCACCTTCTTCCAGTCCTACCGGGATTTCGTCCATTACGACATCAAGCTCTCTCATATTTTTGGAAACCTTGTAATCGCTGATCATGTCTGAGGTAATGTAAGAACCTGCTTTCAGGCCGATCTTGTAAATCTTGTCCGTGAGGTCTTCCTCCGCTGTGATTGCATTTTCTGGAATGGAATCGCTTGGAAGCAGAGCTGTTGTAACGGAATCCAGTTCCACGGTGCTTCCTGATTTCACATCTTTGGATGTGACATATACTTCCTGCATATTGTTCTGCAGTTCCTCCACCTGCTGGTTCAATGCATCAATCTGCGCTTGCTGCTTTTTTGCTTTGTTTCTGAAAACAAAAAACGTAAGCCCAAGGGCAATCACAAGGATGCCGATGATTACATACGGAATCCAGCGCTTAAAATTACTTTCATACATCTTTTAAATCCTCCATTTTTATTATTTTTCTGTATCTTCTACAACTTCTGTCCCGGAAGAACTTTCTGTTGTGTCAGAGCTTTGGGTTATTTCTGAACTGGCAGCTTCCGCTGATTCTATTTCTTCGGTCGAAGAGCTTTCTTCAGCAAAGGAAACTTCATTGATCAGATCCCAGTTGATATCCAGCTTGTAATCGAAATCCGGGTAATACTCTTTAGTCAGCTTCTCCCACAGTTTCTGCATCTCTTCGGAAGAAAGCTGGGTGCTTGACTCTGTGCCTAATTCCGTGGTGGACTCTGCACTTTCGGAGGAGCTGTTTTTTGTAGATGCTTCCGTAAGTCCGTTTGCATTTACCCCAGTCAGGTTGTAATAAACTTTCTGTGCAAGGTAATTCTCTTTGTAAACCCTCTTAATATCAGAAAGCTTTACAATGTCTGTGGAAATTCCGGCTTCAGTAAGAGTCTTGTAGTAATCCTTCGCAGTGGAATTCATGACTTTCTTCTCTTCGTCCGTCATTTTGATTCCCCGTTTTTCTCCTTCTTTTAAAAGAGCCCATACGAAACGAATCTGTTCGAATGTGCTTTCTTTTGCAACATTTTCAAACGTGTCCTCATTGCCATTTGCATCTGTGGTTTCCTGCGTCCAGATTGAGTTTCCATACTGTGCTTCATAGCCGTTTTTTACATCAATGGAATAAATCATGAACTCGGCCATGCTAACGCTTTCTCCGTTAATCCGTCCTGCCTCATCCGAGTCAAATGATGTACGCTCAGCTACGTCCTTGATGTTTTTCCATTCGTGGACGCCAAATGCGGTACCGCCAATTACAAGCACTCCTGCAAGGACGAGGAAAACGTTTCTTACGACTTTCCCACCATTTCCTTTTACAGTGTTCTTTTTCTTCTTTTGATTTCTCCCCGAATTTTCTGGTTTTTTCTTAATCTTGAATGCCATGTTTTCTCCTTAATCATCAATGTCTAAATCTGCAGCAATATAGATACAACCGATTTCGTTGCCATCTATGTCATTTAGCAGGTATTTTTTGAAATACTCGTTATCCGGAATTTCAATTCCGTCTTTTGCGGTATAGGGGTTATTTTTCTTTCGTGTAGCAAGCGTTTTCTTTTTTCCAGTATCTCCAATGATTACCGTCTCTTTCTGTGTTTTCTTCTGGTATCCATTGATCGCACAGAAATCCGGATTAAAATCCCTGGATATGGCGGAATCGGCAAGGACAGTACCATAATTAATTCCCCAGAGAGGTTCCCCGTTGTCCCCCTTCAGATAGGTGTATTCCCCGCCTTTTGTCGTATAAATAACTTTGTAATCATCATTTTCGTAAAACCCTTTACTGAATGCTTTTACTTCAGAAACAACAAACGAATAAGGTTTTTTCTTATTCCATGTCAGAAGTTCTTTTTTTACATCTGCACCGGAAATACCGTCATTTACTGCCTCTGTAGAAACTGCAATAGTGTCATCTGTTGGTGACCTTCCTTTTCTGATCAGTGTGAATGTTATGAAGACCAGACAGAGAACAATCACAGTCAGAATTATTCTGTTTTTCTTTGCCCATGGGAGAAATTTAATTTTTCCCCACAGCTTGATTCTGTCTTTGATACCCATCTTTTTTTTCCTTTCGTTTTCCTCATCATTAGTATGGGATACTGTTTTTACAGCCTTATTTTTCTGTGTGTGAAATCAGATAGCGGGTATTTGCATGGTTAGAAAAAATGGAAATTTTTTGAAAAATTTTGTGTTTCTCTTTGACGAAGTTACAAATGGCGCAATATACATATTGAAAGGGTTACAACAACCCAATTAAGAAGAAAGAGGTGTTTTATATGAGAAAGTATCACAGCGTATATCCAAAATTAAAAGGAATGATGAAAACAATCCGTACAAATAATCTCCCGGTTTATGTCTGCAACATCGAAACAACCGGCCTTGATCCGATAAAGGATAAAATCATCCAGATTGGCGCAACAAAGTGTTCTTTTGACGGGACGGTTCTTATTCCGGAAGATAACCTGAATGTATATATTAACCCGGAGATTTCCATTTCCGAGTTTACGGAAAACTTTACCGGCCGAACTAATGAATTTTACGCTTCCCAACCAACGCTTGAAGAAGTAATGCCGTCGGTTCGTGATTTTATGGGAAATAATCCGGTTATCATTGGGTGGACAGCTTCCGGATTTACCTCAAAGTTTTTAATGCAGGCAGGATTTATGACAGGCTTTATGGTTTACCCGAAGATGAATATTGATCTTGTGGACATCGCAAGAAGTACCATCCCGGTAGAGCGCTCCGGAATGAATTACAAGTTTGCAACGATCAGCAACATCTGCAAGGTTCCGGTATCAACTTCAGCAGACCGCCCGGTAAGCTCACACGACGCAGCTGATGATGTATTTGCTTACATCGACATCTTCAATAAGTTGTATCCATCCTGCATCACAGGAAACGATACAGCAAAAATAATAAAGTCTTCTTACTGGGAAAAATCCAATTTCTGCAGAAGCATCTATTTCGAAACAGATCACGGTTCGGTGCACATAGATGCAAACACGGATTTCTTTGTTGAAGATACTCCAGGATTTTTTGATACCGTCGATATGGACGCTCTTTCGCAGACGATCCTTACAACATGCAAAGCAGAGCAGATCAGCGATGTCGTAAAACTTTACTATACAAACTGGAAGAAAAATCAAAAAAAATCAGAAAAGGTGGGTTAAGAAAATGACAAATGTGTCTAAGAAGAACAAACAAGTGATTGTGGATCAGACATGTTCTGCAGTGTTTACATTCAATGATGGGAAATTTTTTTCTGATCACGATGCAAGGCTTGTGGAAGTAAGTACGCAGGGAGCATTGATTATTTCCAAACACGACATTGACGTGAACGCCCTACACCACATTGAATCCGTGGTAAATGGCGGGCAGGGGCAGATGATCCCGCTCGCCGGTGAGGTGAACTGTTCGAAACGGTTAAATGGCAAAACGTGCTACTTCTTAAAATTTCACGGATATAATTCCCAGGCACAGCGGTACATCAATATTCATTCCGCAAAAAGCACCGGGCGCAGGAAAATTCCATCTTCCAAAGGAGAAAAATAAAGAATGAATGATCTGGATATTTTAAGGAAAACAAAAGAAATCCTTGGGGACTACGCTCTTCTCTGTCAGAATACGAATGTCAGCATTCCCGATTTTATAGCCACAAGGCGGGAAGCTATTTACGAGCTGCAGATACCCGGATGCAGGGGTAATGATGATATATCTTGTCACATTACTTCCATGCCGGAAACACAGTGGTCTCATCCATTTGCCGGAGCCGTTGAACAACCTCCGATGAAACCAAAACAGCAGGATTTCGATCATTTTGCACAACCTTCGCAAACTGCTTCTTCTGCGGAGGAATACAGACGTGATCCGGCAGATGGTCATACAACTGACATGTCGGTCACAATCACAAAAGGACATCCTGCAGAGGAGTTCGTACAGCCCGCCGGAGATAGTCAGAAAAGTACATCAGAAGATCCATTTTTTGCAATGATAAAAAAGATTAAGGATTAAGATACAGGAGGAAATACTTATGGAACGTTTTATTGCCGTGGATGCCGGGAAAGGCTCAACAAAGGTTGCATATTACACACAGAATTACAAGGCTGCCAAAGCGGTTTTATTCCGGACGAAAGTCAGCGAGGGGGATTTAAGGGATGACGCACTGGAACAGGGAACCGTCCTGATGGAATACAATGGAGTTACCTATAAGATTGGCAACGGCGCAACCCGCGAAGCTACACAGGAAACCTCAAAGCAGGACGAAATCCATCGTTTATGCGCAATCGCCGCGGTAGCCTTATGCTGTTCTTCCAAGGAAAAAGATACCGTCCACGCAGCGATTGGAATGCCAGTGAATGAATGGGAAAATGTCGGGAAACGTATGGATTTTAAGGATTACATTTTTCCGAATGGAGAAATCCATGTCCGTATGAAAGTGGCGCCGGATGCCCCTATCCTTGACAAAGTGTTTACGATTGATTCCACGCACGTTTATCCGGAAACCCAGGGTGCTCTCTTTATTGGAGATGATATCAGTCTTGAAAAAGTCGGTGTCATCGATCTGGGACACAAGAATAATAACTGTACGATCTGGGAACAGGCGGAGCTTTTACATAAATACAGCGTCACCGGCAATCTCGGGGGAGGAAAACTTTCCGCTAATATTGCAAGGGTACTTACAAAAGAATTTACGTTCTGTGATGAAGATACAGTCATGCATCTGCTCGCTGGATCAAAGGATCAGCGCTATCTGCATACAAACAGTAACAATGAAGCGATTAAAAAAAGAAGTAAAGAGATTATTGAGGATGAACTTCTGAAACATGTCAAAGATATTCGGCGCGAATGTGATCTTGCAGAATGGCCGGTTGACTACATGGAATTATATTTCATCGGTGGCACTTCTCTTCTGCTTGCTGATCAGATCATGGAAGTATTCGGAAAAGGAATTTATATCCCGCATCGCCCGGAATTTGCGAACTGTCTTGGTTTTTTACGTGTTATGTGTGGAAAGCTTCTTGGAATCAAAATTGGTATGCCTGAATACATTAAAAACATCGTTGACCATTTGGCAGACGAAAAAAAAGAAAAAAAATAAGAAGGCGGGCCGCAGATTTTTTAAAAGTCTGCGGCTTTTTCAATCACAAACTTTTTTTCATTTCATATTAAAGGTGTCATAACAAATTATAAAAACGAAAGGAGAAAACAATTATGGCAAAAACAATTTTAAACGGAGCAGTAATCAGAGACAAGATGACAAAGGAGGTACTTACCTGTGTCGGAAACGGAATCGCAGAGAATAAAGATGGTGCTCAGGTAACACTTAAGGACGATGTATTTTACACAGTCCTTAAGGAAGGCAACGACACTGATGTTCCAGAGGGATACAGTATCGTAAACGGGGTTTTACTCAAGAATGGTGTAGCCGCAACCCAGCAGGGAGCACTTGTTCTTAGTGACATCCTTAAGGCAGTACCGGGACACCTTCTCGTGTCTGCACAACCTCTGCATAAAGGAGACGGAAAGATGGATATCTTCTCTTATACTCCTGCTTCTGATGAATTTAAGAAGCTTGCAGGAGATGTTGCTGAAAAAGAGACTGTCATCACAGACGTGGCAGACGATTTGTTCATTTTCCAGACCATCCGTACTTCAAAAATTACGGTAGAAAAGGAAGATGAAAACGAGCCGGATGTTTATACCGGAGTTGATGGTGCCCGCATGAATTTATATTCAGCAACTAAGAATGAAATCGTTAGTTATACAGACACCTTAAAAGGATCTATACTTCTTGCGGATCCAACTCCAACTCTTGTATGCGTTAGTCCTGTGTCGGGGGAGGATTTTTCTCGTGTTACAGTTGTCTTTACATCACACAGAGAATTATCTTCTATTGATGATGAAGATTATACACACATCATCAAAGAGTCAGAAAACGTTGGAATTAAAGGATTTTCAATAATTATTGAATTGGAATCAAATACAGATCCGTATTTCAAGTCCAATCCTTCTTTTGATTGCAATGTTTCTCGTGAATTCTCATTACATGGTGTAAAAGACATCGATTCCATTACGGAAACAGACAACGGCTCTCTTTTGGTCAAAGGTGGAAATGTTATTTATTACACTAATGACAATAATGGGCGCCGGAAAGTGATTAATGCCCCGGAAGTTGCTGAGACAGCAGGTTTTGATTATCTGCTGGATTGTGAGGTCAAGAATAACTGCCTTACATTTACACTCGGCAACAAAGAATATGAGACATGCGTCATTAAGTCTGAAAAGACCGATGACCGTGGACCTGTAGTAACCGTGACAAAATAGGGGGAAACACTGTGGAGGAATCCACAGTGTTTTTTTATAACATATGTCTTAATCTTTGTCGTAGCCGATGGATGACTGACAAATAGGGCATTCGGATTCATCGTGATCTTTCCCCATAAAAGTAACATCAACCTTCCACTGCGCACTGCAATTATAACATACAAGTTTTTTGTATTCTCTTTTTACACCATCTTCAAATTTTCGTCGGATCGGTTCTGTGACAGTATACAGACGAGTATAAAGATCTGTAGTAATATCCTTTGATAATTCAAGATATTTCAGGATAACTGACTCGCTGTAATCATTTGTTTCTAGTGAATTACGCACTATTCTCTCAATCGGTTTCCATATGGATGATTTCAGGGAAATAATATATTTTAAGAGCTCCGTGTACTCTTTGCGGATTTCTGAAAGAAGCATCTGATTGTATCTTTCATCTTCCTCTGTTAATCCATATGCATTTCTTTTCTTCTTTGGAGTTTTCTTTGTGGCTGGTTTCTCTTTGTCTGCTTCCGGTTGCTGTTTTTTTACCCGTGCTACTTTTTCGTCTTTTGCCGGCTCTTTGACCGTATCTGTTTCTTCCGCAGACTCTTTCTCGGGTTCCTTATCATCCGGTGTGTCATGTGCATCCGTCCTGAAGTCATCTTTTTCTGCATTTTCTTCAGCCGGAACTGGATTATCCTTGTCCGTCAGTTTCTGTTCCTTATCTTCATCCGTTGCACTCTGATCCCGTTCCTGCGGTGCAGGTTCTTCGCATGGCTCTTCAGTGGTTGTTTCAACAGGCTCTTTAACCGTTACTGTATGCTGTTCTTCTTTTTCAGCAGTTTCAGGCTTTCTTTCCAAATTCAGGGAAGGATCATCTGTTTTTTCTTCTTTCCCCTCTTCTACCCATTTGAAATCGTCAGCATGAATGATATCATCGTCGTACTGGGAATAATGGCAGAGTATCGTATTATTTGTAGCCGTTCCGATATCATACCCAAGTACATCCGGATATTTCTCCGTGATAATATCAAAAATTCCTTCCTCGCACGGCATATCACTCGCTTTAAGAAACTGTTCGCGGAATGAATATGCCTCGCACCCAGTTACGTCATAATGGTTTGCCCGCTGTACATTTCCACTGGTAAAGAACAACAGACAACCATTCTCTGAAAGTTTTTTGTATAACGGAATGTTCGCATCTACCCATTCCCCAGCGGCATATACTCCCCTGTTTTCAGAATACGGTTTAAAAGGGAGTACTTCATCTGATTCATAGAGTCCGTTGTCATAAAACAGTCGGGCTTCCATATCAATACAGTATGCGCAGTCTTTTTCGCTTCCTTCAAGCTGGATATACGGATGGAGGCCTTTTCCGAGGCGCCGGATAAAAGCTTTATTAAACACCGCAAGTGGCTTTGAAAAATTTCCACACCAGTTTTCTTCTAACATATCAAACACAATCCTTTCTTTCTCTTATATACTATTAATATGCCATGGTGTTTTAACAGCGAAAAAGAGAGAATACCCTGTAAAAAGATACTCTCTCTTCTGCAATGTGGTGCTACTGGACGTCAGATTTTTGGGGTTCTTCATTTAGTTCATCCCGCAACTGTTCAAAAATAGCACCTTCGATATCTTCCGGTGTCTGCTCATCTGCAAATTCGATACGGAATTTTTTATTCAAAAGAGAAACAAGCGGAGTAATCTTATCATTCTTCAACGGACGCTGCAGATGCATCGGGGTGAGGATACACGATTCATACTCAGTCCCCTCGCTGGTCTCATCTGCAACAAATACCGCAAGCGGACGACGCTCGGCAATGCACTGCTCTCTTAATTCTTCTATTAATTGGTTAATTCTGTTACTCATTTTCTTCCTCCCTTTTCTTTAATGAGCCAAATTGTTCATCTGTGCCAGTAATTCACTCGCGTCACCGTCTGGATCGTCGAAAAATGAAAATGGAATATCTGTGTCCGCTTCTGACGGTCTTTCTTTGCGGAACGGGATTTCAGCCGGAGCGTCATTTTTTGACGTTTCATCGATTCCATCATCGAAAAAGCTGAATTTTTGCTTATCTTCCGTCTTTTCTTCCAGATGATAAGCTTCGCGTTTCTTCGGGGTTCCGGATGTATGGCCGGAATCTGCCTTTCGTCCTTTTTCATCCATTATATCTTCTTTTTGGGTATTTGTCCCCACATTTTTCTCATGAGATGAAAAATTTTTTCCCCCGTTCTCTAAGTCGTTCATCTGGTGACGGTTTTTTGCCGGATTTGGTGTATTCTGATTGCCGTTTTTTGTCTCCTGCGTTCTGTTCTGTTGCCACTGTTCTTCCCGTTTCGTATCGGATGCGAGAGCGCGGTTTCTGTCAGAATTTTGATGATCCTGCATCTTTTTCTGGTTTTCCTTCTGTTTTCGGTATTCAATTTCTTTCTGGTGCTGCTGCACAGCGTGATGATCCTGTTGTATTTCTGGGGCACCGGGCTGTCCATTCCTGCTGTCGTGCTGATTGTGCGCCGGCTTTCCTGACGGGGGTGCACTCTTTTCTTTCCAGTTATCCTTTTTTGCGGATACCCCGGCAGAGTTATCACATCCGGATTTTCCAGAGTCTTTCCTGCTTTTGTCGTATTCTTTCTTATTTCCTGCTGCCTCTTCAGGGGTTTCCAGATAATCTTCCTCAGCATTAAAGATTAAGTCTTTTCTATCCTTATAGGCCTCAAGCGGTTCGTTGTTTAGATATTTCCGAAAAAGGGCTTTCAGAAAAGCGCCCCTATATCCTTCTCTTATTGTTTTAAGTGCCGAGATTGCATCCGCATCCTGTTCCGCGGTTAAATAGATATGCATCTGTACAATTTTCGGGACATATCCTTTTCGGATATCTTCATCCCCTGGATGATTGATACGATAATCCTTGCCCTCAGCATATGCTTTTAAAGCATTTTTCATATGTCTCTGGAATTTAAAATCTTTTGTCCGGTAAAGACCGACAAGATCCATATCATGTTGCCGGTACAGTCTTACAGTGATCTGCATTGGTGTATCTTTTTTTTGGCTTGACATCAGTTTCCTCCTTCCCTGCGTTATAAAATGGACGGATATTTAAAATCCTTCAAACAAAATGCTGTCTGCTAGAACCTGTAGGATTTCCGGTTTTAATTCATGGCTCTGGCACATAAAACCGTACACTTCATAAAGATTTCTTTCCTCGTGATAAACCCTCGGTTCTGTCATGGCGCAGAACATATCTGCAACCGTTATAATCTCTTCTTGAACTGTCTTCTCGGAAGTCCCATACGGGTATCCTTTTCCGGTTATCTTCTCGTGATGCTTTAGAACCATCTGACAGATCTCTTCGTCTTTATATGCATTCTTCAAAATAGCATAGCCGGCTGTGGGATGTTTTTTTATGATGGAAAATTCATCCACTGATAAGGGCTCCTTTTTATAAAGGATATCTTTAGAAATTCTGGTTTTCCCGATATCGTGTAAAAGTCCCGCGATGCAGATTTTGTGGATTGCAGTTTCGTTGCATCCCCTGGTTATTGCCATCTGCGTTGCAAGCTTGCACACCTCGATAGAGTGGATATACAACTTTTCATCAATTATCATCTTTGTAAATGTTTCCCTAATTGGAAGTTTTCCCCAGATATCGTCAAACGCAGACACGAGATATTTTTCCACCTGTAATACGTCTTTAAACCTCATAATGTAAAATACCTCTTATTGCCTAGTTATTCTGGAGCTGTGCCATATAATAACCTCTGGCATTTGAATAGATTCCCAGAAGACCGGAACCATAATTCCCTTCCAATACCTGCAGATTTTTAAGGAACTTTGTCCGCTCGCAAAAATAATCGTACCATGCCGCGCCTGTTCCGCCGGACATAATCAGAAACTGCGCACTCGCAAGATCATTCTTGATATAATCAAACGCTTCTTCCCTTACCATTTCATTCGCCTGTTCAATGTATTTATTGACCGGATACTCATTCGTTTTTAGTGCAATACGGTCAATTTTCTGGAACATGCCTGTTTCTAGGCAGTTTTGCATAGCCGGAATGGAAATACTCACGTTAAAATCCTTTTCAATCATGTCCCTTGCTTCACTGAATACCCGTTTCATTCCAAGCTGTGGCTCCGTGTCGGAAACACTCTGGCGGCCACGATTCTTGATAATAAATTTATCGAGGGTTCCAAAACCGCCGTCAAAAATGATGATATTGGATTTCATAAACTGTCCAAGTCTTTGCGTTGGCTTTCCGTCAGGTCCAAACACAACCGAATAATAGGTTCCCATTGGCTGGCGCATGACATCCACATTGTCATGGCGGAGAGTATAGTGAAATCTCCGGCTTTCGTTGCCGATTGTAAGCTTGTAAATATGTTCTCCTTCAAGAACTGAACGGATCAGTGGTTCATCCTCGCGCAGATATGCAGGCGGAAGCCCTGTCTGGATTACGACATCCGTCCCATCCGTTTTGGTATCCCACAGTGCCATTCCGATAGAAGTATGTACAAGAACCAGATACTCGGCACTCAGGTAGTGGTTTCTGCCTAACATCGCGGATTCATCGACCACGCTTCCGGACTCAAGGGATTCAATCGCTGCTTTTCCAACGAAGTATTTCTTTTTCGTCTTAAGGTTTTCGTACACGATATCTCCATCGTGCAGGGAACCAAATAAATCTTCTGTAATCGGAGCAGAAAAATTCGGAATACAGAAATATCCGTTCTCATAGAATCCTTTCGCCCCTGAATATCCAAGGTCAAGACCGATGATATGTTTCCCTTCTTTCTTCGGGTTATCAGCCTTTTTCCATTCTGCTCTTGTCGCAAAACTTTTAGTCTCCATAAAATTCCCCTTTCTTTGGGTGTATTTTGTTTCTATTTCTTTTTTTTCGAATTTGATACCACCTTGCTGGTACTATCAATAATATGAAACAGCGTTTTTGCAGCCATAAAAAAAACAGGCACCTTTACGGCACCCGTTTTTTTATTTCTGTTGACCACTCTGTTTCTCCTTGCTTCGAAGGAGTCTTACGTACCCGTTTGCAAGTGGAATCATGTCTTTCGTTGAACTGCAGACACTTTTAAAGGCGGTCAGTATTTTATCGCCGGCGACCTCTTCCGGTGTTTTCCCACACATATTGATGAGAACTAATCTCTGCTCGTCATCCGTAAGATACGGATGGATTGCAACCGCAATCTCAACAGGACCGATTTCAGCGATTCGTTTATTGCTTTTTACAATCTCCAGCAGTTCTTCATAACTATACTTTGAATTTTGTCCCGTAGGCGGAACAGCTGCGTCATCCGCTACTTTCTCCTGTGTTCCGGCATCTGCATTTTCTTCCTTTCTTTCCTCCTGTTCCTGCGCAACAGTCTTTTGAACATCCGGTTTTCTTTCTGGTACAGAAGTTTCTTCCTGTTTGACAGGATTTAACCCGGTTAAATCTTTAATCCCGGCGCCCATCAGCTTCATAATCATTGCTGCTGTTTCTTCCGTTGGGTTATCAATCACCAGAGTCAGCCGGTTTTTCTCCTGATATAAGCCATATTTTGTATTTGTCATGGTTTCTTTCTCCTTTCGGTAATGTTTTTTGTTTACATTACCAATATGAAATGAAATTCTGTGAACTACACTTTAAAACCCTGACCGGTACTCAAAGTTCTGCTTCTCGGACTCTTCACGAATAACATCTGCTTGGATATCCGCAATGTCGTCCTCTGTTGCGGAAATCTGCTCGAAATTCATGGTATCATTTGCAAACAGGAGATGGAGACCACATTTGTCATCATCTTCCAGTGTCCGGTAATAATCAATTGGATCACTGAATGTTCCAACTCCAAGTCCGCCGAGGCTGTATGGGAAAAATGAAATCTTAAAGATCGGGATTGCTTCCGGGGTATATCCTTCTTTTTCCATTGTCTTCGTCCGCTCATTCATTACCATTTCCCTGTATTTGTCCAAAGCGATAACAAGATCTGTAAGATAGGCATCATTTTTTGAGTCAAAAATCATGGAAACTGTCCACACATCGTCTGTCAAAGCGTAAATCTCCACCTTGCAGAACTCTGGCTGAACCTGTGCAATCAGCTCCTCATCATCTTCAGTAATGTTCTCGTAGCCTTTCTGCAGCAGCCCATGGATTCTTTCGACCGTTGCGATGATGCAGTCTGCCGCATAGCCATCCTCGTTATGCAGAAGAATCTGCTTGAAGATATCTTCCGCAGTCAGGTTCGGAATTTCAATTTTTCCGTCTTCCTTCTTCTGTGGTGCAGGAATGTTGATTTCGCTAAAATCGTGCTTATTATAAAGTGTTTCTTTCTCTGTCACTCCCATTATTTTCCTTCCTTTCTTATCTTTAATCCTTTTATAATCAATATGAAACAGCTTTTTGACAACCAAATGTATGCAAAAGAAAAAGCCATGCAGGAATGATCTACATGGCTCCTCCGCTACTTAATGATAAGATTTTTTCTTACAATCTCATTGATCTGTTTTTTCACAAATTTCTGGCGTTCACGTTCTTCTTCGCTGAGTTCATTCGCTACATCCATCTTCCGCTCCACATTCAGATAATAGTTCATGAAGAGCATGTACTTATCCGGTTCCCGGCGCATGGTGTCAAGATCCTCGTCTGATGGAATATAAGACTGCAGAATGTCCTCTAAATTCTGCATTTTCTCGGTAAAATCAAGAAAATCATCTACTTTAATATCCAACACTGTCATATTCCTCCGTTCTTTTTCTTAAGTAGTATTAAGAAAAAGATGGGGGATCTCTTGTCTGTAAAATCAAAGAAATAAAAATCAAACTACGCAGTCAGGGAATACGCAATTTTCTTCCCTTTCTCTGTAATAATACGCCCTCTTGACGTCTTTTCAACGTAATGGTTCATCAAAAGGTATGGTTCGTGGACATTTTCGATGGTTCCTTCATCTTCTCCAAGAACGTGTGATAGTGTAAGAAGTCCTACCGGTTTTTCTGCTTCCGCAAGGGTATTGAGTATGCGGATGTCAATATCAGTCAGTCCTTTGTCATGGATGCCGTACAGTTCCATGGCAGACGTTACGATTTCTGCTGTTACGTCTTCGATGGAGTTGGCTGTCACATAGTCACGGATCAGCTTGATATTACTGTTCATCACGCGGGGTGTACCCCTTGACACCTCTGCAATCTTATAAATCTCTTCATCTTTTATGGAAACTCCAAGCTTTCCTGCCGTGATCTTCCCGATATGGGCGAGCTCATCAGCACTGTAGTATTCCATCTTGCATGTCAGTCCAAAACGGTCACGCAGTGGGGCAGACAGCATCCCGGCTCTCGTTGTCGCTCCAATAATTGTGATAGGCGGCAGGTCAATTGTAAGTGATTTGCATTGTTCACCCTGTCCGATCACGACATTGATCTTGCTGTCCTCCATGGCACTGTACAAGCTTTCTTCCACCTTCTTATCCAGCCGGTGGATCTCATCAATGAACAGGACGTCCCCAGGCTGGAGGCTGTTTAAAATCGCTGCCATTTCTCCGGGATGCTCAATCATCGGTCCGGTCACTTCCTTGAGGTTGCTTTTCCGGACATTCGCAACAATATGTGCCATTGTCGTTTTCCCAAGCCCTGGAGGCCCGTAGAACAGGATATGCTCTACCGGTGCACTCCGGATAATGGCAGATTTTACAGCTGTAAGCACTTGTTCTTTTACTTTTTCCTGCCCTATATACCCATTAAAGTCTTCTGGACGGATATTGACGGATGCAGCGGGCGCTTCATTCTCTTTTTTCATTTCTCCTGTGTTTTCAGATATCGTTGTTTTTATCATTCTTTTTCCCATAATATTCTCTTTTCTTTGCGATAAGTATTGTCTCATGCTTTATATATTGAGTCTTTTTGCAAATCGTCAAAAGAATTTGCGGATTTTTTATATTTTTTTAAAACCGGCCGGCGGCTGGCATATCGCACTGCTGTAAAACGTACCGGTCTGTTTCCGGCAGGATATGGTCAATAATGTTTACCGCGTGACGGTCTATCACTTTCTCAAGAAGAGTGCGGACGGTTCTTGCATTTCCGAAATCTTTTGCATGCATTTCTTTTTCAATTCTTTCACGAAATACGGTGTCCATATCAGCACTGACAACAAAGCCCTTCTCATTCGCAGAAATACGGAAGATTTCGCTTAAGTCATTGATTGTATAATTTCCAAACCACAGGTCATATTTTATCCGGCTCCTGAGTCCAGGGTTAGTGTCAAGGAACTGCCGCATCTCCCTGTCATATCCCGCAAAAATCACAATCAGGTCTTCCCTTCGGTCCTCCATCTCCTTTACAATCGTGGCAATCACTTCCTGCCTGTCTGCACTGTTTACAAGGGAATAAGCTTCATCAATAAATAGGACGCCGCCTAACGCACGCTGGATCAACATTCTTGTCTTCTTTGTACTTTCTCCCGGTGCCATGCCGCGAAAGAAGTTGCCGTCCACTTCAACGCACTGGTTCTTCTTGATATAGCGGTACTGATACAAAAATCCTGTCATGATTCTCGCACAGGTCGTTTTTCCGGTTCCCGGAGGTCCAAAGAAACACATATGCATGGACGAATGCGGGATGGTCTGCCCCTTTTTCAGCTTCTTTCCCATCTTTTCATATTCCTGTAATTCGTACTGCATTCTTGCTGCCATCTCACGCATCTGGTTTTTGATCTTTGGAAGTCCGACCAGATGATCCATTGCCGCAACGGGATTCTCTTCTCCTTTATGTGTAATCTTCTTTACGGTCGGGGAATCAAGGATTCTTTCCGCATCAAGCATTTTCTGCTCTTCAATTTTTACCCGTTCCTGTGCAGACAGATCGGAAAACTTCCCTCTCTTCCGACTTACGCCGTTTTCATCATATTCATATTCTTCACGCAGCTGTTTCCTTTTGGCATCCAGGGGCTTGTAGGAGACAATTCCAAACAGGATAAGGATAAGCCCAGCAATCCCCTGTATACAGTCGTCCGGCGCGGCAGAACCATTCGACAATGCATTGAGCTGAGCGATACCTCCTTCTAACAGCATGATGATGCCAATGCCAATAGACAGGATACCTGCAACAGACAATCCTATAACACTGTAATATTTTGTACCTTTCAATGTTACTAATCCCTCTCTTTCTTCGTGATCTCTTCATCTTTAATATGCAATGCTCTTTACAAAGACAAAAAAAGAGCCACCCAATTGGGTAACTCTTGTCTTGCGTCTGTTTAAAATTTCTTCTTTGCAGTCTCGTAAGCCGCCTGCAGCTGTTTGAAGGAAACATCGTTTCCAGTCTGGCTGTCTGGGTGGAAAACTTTTGCAAGTGCTTTGTACCTCTTTTCGACCTCTTCCGTCGTTGTACATCCGGCAAAGTAGCTGTCTGTATCCTGTGCACTTCCAGAACTCTGCTGTTGCTGCTGTTGTTGGTACTGATTGTTCTGCTGCTGGCTTCCGTTGTTATAGTTGTTATACTGGTTACTGGTTTGACTCTGATGCCCAGTCTGCCTCTGGTACCGGTATTCGTCGTGGTAAGCATCATTCCTTTCATAAAATTCCTGATACACACGGCCATGCATACCGGCTCTTGCTTCATTCTCCCAGGCAGTTCTGTCCTCGTAAGCATTCCTGTCATCTGCATCATACATGTCAACATCCAGCTCTTCGATTGCCTGGATATACATCTCCATATAGGTAACAATGTCTTCCAGATTGTTATACAGATCAAGGTCGATGTCTCTTAACTGGATGCTGCGGTCTATCTGGTCCCGTAATACGGTGGCATCAAGCACGCAGTTGTTAAAATCCTTTTCAATCTGGTTTAATCTATCCAAAGCAGCCGGATCATTCATAATAGCGATCAGCTGATGCTTGTCTGCAATCAGCTTGATATACTTGCCATTCAGTTCATTAACCCGGTCAAGCAGTTCCTGCGATGCATCCATATACTGGAAGATCGTCCTAATTGATTCTGCCTTTGGAGCCTTCTGCTCTGACGCCTTCTGTCTTGATTTCCGTCCGGCTGCACTGCTTATCTGTGCCAGTACCCAGCCTACTGCTATGATTGAAATAATTAAAATCAATGCATCTTTATCCATAATCCATTCTCCTTTGCGCTTCCCCTGTTGTCCATTATACAACTTATTTCAAAATCCCCAAAATGTTTTTGTGTCTAACTGTTCTTTCTACTTTGTATATTGCGCCGTTTGGGAAATCGTCAAAACGAATATGAAAAGTTTTTAAAAATTTTTCCATTGGTACGGAAGCGTACCCCTGTCAGTAAAAAAGATAAAAGATGGGAGCTTGTAAATGCAAACACCCATCTGAAAATCATATTTAACGGTCGCCAAAATCCATGTCGAAATCAAAGGCTTCATCGAAAGGAACTTCTTCCCTATTATCATCTTCTTTTTCCCTGGTATCTCTGTCGTTATCCGGTTCTGCTGTCTCCTTTTCACCCTGTTCAACAGTTTCGGCTCTGTTGCCGGAGTCTTTTATCTCACTGACTGCTTTTTCATCAAAATGCATCTCAAGCTTGTCTCCGGACAGAATATTTTCCTGTACGGATTCGTTGAATTCCGCAAGGACTGCCTGGCTCTCTTTCGCGAAAATCACCTTTCCGTCCGTGTCAATATCTTTTAAGGCAATGGAATGTTCCTTTGCAAAATCAAACAGGATCTGCTGTTCCCGGATGTCAATTTCGGTCGCAAGGACTTCGCCATCCGGGGAAAGGATTCCAACCTGTCGTCCATCCGTGGTCGTAACATAGGAGCATCCGTCAACGATTACAAGGTTATCCCTCTCTACCCCGGAAGCAATCGCAATCTGGTCAAGCGACTCGATAAGATTCTTTCCCACATCACTCTTTGCATCCACGGTATGGTTGCTTTTCCCGTCATGGATGTTTCCGTCAGAATCAATCGTGGCAAAGAAATCGCCCTCCATGGAGCACACAACTTTGATCGCATCCATCTCATGTGCAGCTGGGGCTTTCCATGTGGAGGAAATATCAAATTCCTGCGCGTGCAGGTCAAATTCATCCACTTCCTTCTGCCGCGATTCTTTCGTTTCCTCTGCTTCCGGTTTTTCCTTTGACTCCCCGGCAGCTTCTGGTTTGGATACTGTGGATTCCTGTTCCAAAGTTTCTTTCTTAATCTGTTTTGACTGTTCAATCTGCTCATAGATATCGCGATCATCGAGGTATTCAATATTTTTGTCACCATCAATGTTACCGAAGCGGACACAGATATCCGCGTTTTTACCGATGATATTGCCAACCACAAAGCCGTAATTTTTTCGAGAATCGTAAAGTACGGTCAGGGATTTTGGATCAAACCCTTCAAGTTCCATGCTCTGGTTAATCGCAATCAGGGTATATCCTTTGATATTTTTCATATCAAAATCCATTCCGTCAACATGGAAGACCATATCCTCGTTTTTAATTTCATGGCGGTTCTTGGTCTCCTGCAATGTCTCAGAGATATCCTTTCCCTTATACAGGACAGGTCTGGAAGGTTTTTCTTCCCCTTTTTCCACTTTCCGTTTTATCTCATCCCTGGCTTCTTCTTCCTTTTCGTTTACTATTTCTTCCTCAAATGTTTCCGCATATTCTTCTTCCAGATGCAGTTTCTCTTTCAGATACTGGTCAGTTTTTAATACTGCATTTCCAATACGCTCTTTCAGGCGCTCCGCAACTGCCTCGGCTTCTTTATACATTGCTTCCCGGTGCTCTTTTGTGAAGGAAGTTTTCTGGAAGTAAAACTCACGGATCGGGAGCGTTTCCTTTTTCTTTCCTTTCTGGAAATCCGCATAAATGGTATTATTCCCATTTTTCTTGTGTACCATATATACCCTGGAAAAATCATCCGCATCTCCGACAGCTTCCTTAACATCATCAAGTGCCTGCTGTTCTGCAGCCTTGATCTGGTCAATAATGTTATTTCTCGTAATTGTCAGGACGCCGTTCTTTTCCTTTACGGCAGCAATCGCTTCTCCGGCTGCGGAATTGTCAATCAGCTGTCCGGTGTCCCGGCTGTAAAAGATCCGGTGTCCCTCAAGACCATTCTGCTCAATGAATATATTGATCTGCTTATTAATTCCTGGGTCCATGTAAGAGTCTCTTGCTTCCTGCTGTTTTTCATTTCTTGGAATTTCATCGTTTTCCTGTCGTTCTTCTTTTTCCTGTTCTCTTTCCTTGTTAATCATCTGTAAGAAGTCGTGGATTTTGTCTGCATCTTTATTAAGCTTCTTGACAAGTTTTGGGCGCTTCTTTTCATTTTCTGCCTGTTCCCGTAGGCGGATTTCCTTTTCGGTCAGGAAATCCAGATAGTTTGTCTTATCGGTCTCATCCATATTCAGGAACTCTTCCTTGTCCAGAGTGTGACCCTTAAACTCTATTTCAAATGCATTGTACTGTCTCTGTTTCATCGTCTTTTCCTTTCCCCCTTATAAGGTATACGTATATTTTTGCCGTCACCTTTAATATGTAACACAAAAAAAGAAGAAGCGTTCACTGCCTCTTCTTTTTTTTGTGCTGATATAGTGAAAACACGGGATTAATTTCCCTTTGCTTCCCGATCCCATTTCTCAAACTTGTTCGTTTCGATTACCTTGATTATACGTTCGATATCCGCATCCGAGCTGTCATTCAGATAGTATCTGACTTCAAGCTCATACAGTCCGGATATTCCATCGTTTAGCAGGCTTTCATCCTTGTCTGCAATCATCGCGAGTTGTCCTCTGAAAAGGGTTCCCTTTACGGACGCATCCATCTGTTCTACCCATGCATCCACGTTATCCTTATACGAACCGCAGGAAATATAGTTGCTCTTATTTCCGTGCGCATCAGAAGATGTGTCTGCCGGGTTGGAAATCACACTCCACTGGCAGCCTTTATGCCATTTCAGCTGTAACGGATTGTGATACTTTCCAGAAAGAACCGTAGAACCATAATTACTACTGTCACACGCGAGTGCCGCATACAGACTCGGGAGAATTCCGTATTCGTTGTAAGCATACATTGCAGCATCTTTGATACTATCTTTAAAGGCATTCTTATCTGCACGACTGACTTTAGCTTTTACATCACTTGCAAAGTCATCCTCATAATAGCCTTTATAGCAGGTCTGGTATACATCATTGGAAGATTCCGCATTCTCGACCCACATCTCACTGTTGCCATAAACTGCATTGTACATATCAACGGTGTCCTCCTGCCATCCGCCGAATCCGGTAGACGGGGATGCCCCATATGCCTGATCGACAAGAATACCACTTACATCATACCAGCATGATTTATTTTTCTTTGCCAGATTCTTTACATCAATTGTTATGATACAATTATCCGGGTATTCGGTGCCATTTTTGTCTTCAAAATCCTTTCCAACAAATCCTGTTACTTTGCCATCTCCGATATAAGCAAACGCAACGACATTCGAGTCACCATCCCCTGATGTTGCATCCCTCTTATAAAGTATAATGTCACCTATGCCACGTTTCTTAGCTTCCTTCAACGTCCCAGAAATAGATTCGGAAATGACCGGCAACGAAACCCCATGCTTCGCATAAATAAACCGCAGATAATCAAGTGACGTAACTTTAGAACCATTCTTAATAATATGCTTTGAATGTTTCTTATATTTTAGCTTAAATTCACCATCATCATATTTTTCCTGGTATTTTTTAAGTGTATTGGAGAGTGCTGTTACGCCGCCAACTTCATTTCCGGCTTTATTGTACTCGATTTCATTCTCGATACCAACATCACCATCCGCACTTGTACCGGTATAACCGCTTGATCCCAATGCATTTTTATCATACACGCGAATGGTGGCAACCTTAGCAGACCAGCCCTTTGCGTGGCGATTAGGAACTTGTGCAGGTGTACCATCTGTAACAAATTCACTACAACACCATGATGGTACATAATTGGCATGCCCCGGCCAGCGACATGTGAAAAAATGTGTGGCTAAATCTGTATGATCATTTGATTTTGCATCTCCTACTACGCATTTTATAGTTACACCATTTTCTAATATAAGATCAACATACTGTCCAATCAGCATATAATGTTTATCATTTGAAACATTTTGTCCAATTACTCCTGATCCTACAGCTATAACATACCGGTCACCAAATCTTCTGTAGCCATCATGGTCAGTTGTCATTCCAGGCGTATGTTGCAGTTGATATTGCCTGCTTGATTTAGACTTGATTGCTGTGTAACTCATATATGTCTTATTTCCCTTATAGTTCGGATTTACTGGAACAGAAGCATCGTAATATTTAACTCCTGTCAGCGTTGGATTCGCTGTGCTCGTAACAACTCCGGTCTTATTATCCTTTGGGTTTGATTTAATATCCAGCTTTGTATCCTTGCTGGAATCTTTACTTACTGCTTTGTCCTGTGTCCTCGTTGATTCAGACTTTTTTATTCTCTGAATACATTTAGGTGTATGGTCACTTCCCCAATTTGTTGGGCTAGGAACTTTTGCAGAATCATTACTTCCGTAATTATACACCTGCCCTTTTCCGGCCCAGATTTCCGTGTGTCCATCATAAACAAGGATATCGCCTACCTGTAGATTCTTGGTGGAACCATTCCATGTATATTTGACAAAGCCTGGGATATTACCTTCCAGTCCCGCTGAAGAATACGCGTTTAATCCGGACTGGAGTCCGTAAAAATACAAACAGGCACTTACATATCCGGAACAGTCAATTCGGATGGTATAGGATTTCCCATTATAGGAAAATGTCCGATACTGTCCATAGCCGTAATAGCCAACCTTAGATGCCAGCAGCTGCTTTGTACTCTTTACACATTCAATCCAGTTATTATTTGAAATTTTATCCGGTTCCGGAATGGTTGAACTTCCTCCATTTTCTACCTGTTCATACATAGTCTGGTTAACAACTGCCTGATCACGCATAATCTTTACATGGATAACATTTTTAATATATGTGTAACTTTCCATAATCGGGTTACCATCTTTATCCTTCTTCCCTGTGCTCCTTGTGCCGGTAAATTCCGTAGGAACCACCGAATAAAGGTGCGTCTTATCATAAACCTGTTTCAGATCGCTTTCCGTCACCTTTTTCCCAGCTGCTCCATAATCGTAATTTGCCATGATGGTTAAAGCGGAGATACATTCTTTGTAATTTTCCTTTGAACCATTATCGTATACTGGATTCGGGACTGCGTCGTTATCTCTTATTGCTTTTTTAATTACTTTTGCATAATCTTTATGCAGATCGTGCAGTTCATCTGTTAGATCTGTTACATCCAACTGTTCATTATAGGCTGTTTCCAGGTCATCCCCATCCGCAATTGTTGTAAATCCAGTAAATCCAGAAATTGCATTTGCTGTAACCTGCAGGAAACATAAAACCGTATCAATCAGGAACAGAACAATAAGAAATATAATGATCACCTGTAAAAACAAAAGCAGAATCGTCCTCAATGCCTGTTTTATTGCGGCCATTGCGATTTTTACTGCATTCAGTCCTTTTTTCAACGCTTTTGTCTGGTTATATAGCAAACGGTAGAATTTTTGCGCAGGTTTCCACCGGAAAGTCTTTTTGAACACTTTCTTGGCAGTCTTTTTCAGGTGTTTTTTAGCCTTATCTTTCGTCTTTGCAACCAGTTTCTTTTTATACGCTCCAATTCCACCAGATTCATAGACGTTCTGTGAGACATTTCCAAACTTGCTGGCTGCTGTATTGACAGTGCCTGACGTTTTCTTTTCGATAGCCTGCGTAATCTTCTGGATTCCCGCATTCAGATTTCCCATGGTTTTCTCGTAAATCCAGTTTGCAAACATTCCATTTGCATTCTGCTTTAACACCGCCCGGTTAATATTCTTAATACCTCACGGTATTTGTCCGGGGCGAGAGCCTTTAATGTTTTGATATCTGCAAAACCGACTTTCTTTGCTTCAAGCAACAGCTTTGTACGCCGGAACACCGCTGCATCCAGCTTCTTTAATGTCTGTCGTTTGATCAGACGTCCTACCGGTGCAGTTGCGGTACGCGTAACCATCATGGTTCTTTGTGCAACATCCAGTCCCTTGCCGAAATCGGTATTCCGGATATCCTTCATCGGAATATTGACCAGGCTCATCCTGAACTGGCGCAGGGCAAGCTTCTTGATACGGATAAAACGTCCCGTTTTGGAGCTCTTCCTTGCAAGTTCCTGCACCAGACGTTCTTCTTTTGTAAGCTTTTTAAGCGGGGTATGTTTTGTGATACCCTTTGCCTTCATATATTGCTTAAAGATCTGGTTATTTGATGATACCTGTCCGGCATTATTGAAAATCTCTCCCGTTTTCCGTGTGTAAACGCGTCCTATGATTTCCCCGGTATCTGCATTGATTGCGGTTATTCCGGAATCCCATCCACGGCTTTTGAAGAAATCGGTTGTGGAAGGAGCACCTTTCACAGATGTTTTTCTGATCTTGGACGTCGGTACAAAAACCCGGTCTTCCACTCCGACTTTCATGGAAAGCGGCATTTCTGACAGCTCTGTGACATTGAACCCGTCTAGCATCCCCTTTTCATTGCCGTTAAAATGGATTTTGGCTATCTGCGGTCCAACAGCAAGCGGATCACGGTTGATGTCAATATGGGAAACCCCAAACGGTTTGACTCTGGTAAACTCAGAAACATACCGTGCCCCGTTTGCAACTGCATCAATCTCTTTTCTTGCATCCACGTAATTGTAACGGAACCGTGCTGCATTTCTCCATACAGTGGCACTCGTTTCTGCTATTTTCGGATGAGCCAGAGAAATTCCGTCCCCTACATGGTTCATTCCCCTCTGATGGGAGAAGAAATCTCGGATGGATGAAACAGGGATTCCATTTTCTGTAGTTCCCGCACCTAAACTCAGTCCTGTTTCTTTCATCACTGAAGACATTGGCGCAATACCAAGATGCCCCTGTGAAACAAGTACAGGCAGATTTTCCGATGTCTTTGCTACTACTGGTAAGAGCTGTACCGGTGTGGTTTTCATCGACCGGGTAACAGACTGCATGGTTGTATCTTTATACACGGATAATGACGCACCGTTTCCTATATGATTTAAGTTTAACCCCGTTACCTGTACTGCTCTGCTTGTAGGAATCTGCTGGGGGTACGGATTTGCATAAGATAAATGCCGTACCCCAAAAACCGCGCCTTTCTCTGTTTCTGGAACAGTCTTGGTAAACGGTCTTTCATACAATGGTTGTCCTGCTGTAAATCCGGATGCGCCGCTTTGCGAGTTATAAGCTCCTATGCCCGATGCAGCTGGCATATCCTGATTGTACGTTGTGATTCCATTTCCTTTTGCGCCGGAGTCCGAAAACGTATTGTTGCTATGCCGGACTGCACTCTGATGATACACATCCCGCATGGCCGGCGCAATGGAAGAGCCTAACATATTCTGTCCAGATGAAATCGGCGGTACGCCAGGCGTATGGAGTGGTTCCATGTAACTTCCGCCTGAATGCGCTGCCGGGTTTTTGTAACTGTCCGCGGATGTCGTGGCATCTCCAGCAGAAGGCTGTTCCGGGTTTACAGATGATGAAAGGCTTTCCGTACCGGAACTCTCCCCATCGGAAGAATCAATCCTTGTTTTCCCGTGTAAAACCCGGTCATATGACTCTGCTTCCATATGGGCTGCAAACCCCGCCAGGGCAGCGGCAGAAACAGACACAAGTGGCATGCCGTATGTACGGGCAACGTTCATTCCTGTTGCAAAATCCCGGTCTTCATCTCCCACACTTGTACCAGCCCTCAAAGCTTCCCTTGTCATATGACTCTTGCGTGCATCAAATGATCCCTTCAAAGCGGATCCTATTTTCTCTTTTGTTGTCTCATTTGTTTCTATTTTAAGGCGCATCTTTTCCTCCTTCTTTTTTCTCCAGAAAGAAACCGGGGAAGAAAATGAACCTTCCTTTCCGGGTTGCAGAAAAAAATCTCTCTACCATAAATATGGAATAGGATTTTTGAAGGGAAAAAAAGAGAGGCAGAATAACTCCACCTCTCCCGAAAAACAGCAAGCTTAATTCATCATATAAGACATTATATCTCCATTATCAGCATCAGCAACGGCATTTTCATCATCATCAGCAAACTGCTCTTCCTTATTCGGGTGATCAACATGAATAATCCCGTTGCCATCTTTTTTGATGTTTCCATTTTTCACATCTTTTTCCAACTGATCTTTAACACGTCCATTACCTGCGGAATTATCAATCAATCCCTGTATAGACTCTACCCGTTCCTCGGTATCCAATTCCTTGCCCTTTTCCTGCGGTTCATCTGCATTTTTCTGCGCAAGTTCGGCCGCATTTTTCATGGTGACAGCTTTCATCTTTTTACGTCCCTTAAATTTCTCCTGTCCGGCTTTGCTTGTACGGAATATCTGCTGGAGCTTTTTCTCCTCTTCTTCTGTCTTTTTCGGGACAATGTAGAAGTATTCGCGGAAATTGAATTTGTTTTCCGGGTTACTGTCTGCAAGCTGTGGATAGTTTACGTGCTTTTCTAGGGCAAATTTATCATCCAGGAATGGCGCTTCTCCGGATATAAAGATCAGACATTTCTTTGGATCCATACGGCGGATCTGTGATGCTGTCATAAGAGCCGTGGAATCCGTATTGATTGACTGGGAATCGCTTCCTTTTGATCCAAAACTTCTGGAAGTATTCTTTACGTCTACAGTCTTGTTTCCAAGCAGTTCGGATACACGCTTCAGGTCGTCTGCATCCTGGATTGCGAGGTACATCTGGGTACTGCATCCATCGATGATCGATGAATAATCCTTATCATACATCTGCTTTAACTGACCGAGCGACTGGATGATTACCATACAGCTGATATCGTATTTCCGGCATGTATTAAGGATACTCTGGAAGTTCGGGATCTCTCCCGTGTTCGCAAACTCATCTAACATACAGCGGACGTTACAAGGAAGGCGTTCATTCTGCGAAAACACAATTTCCCCGTTTTTAATACAGTCCATAAACAATGCCTTTTCCTGCGGACTCTGGAATTCCTGAAGAATTTCTCCTGTACTCTTATCCTTGATCCTGTATTTTGGCAGAAGTCGGATACCGTTTTCATTTTCTTTCTGGAACTCAGGTGCTTCTGGATCGTCGTCTGCATCTTCTGCCTCCAGATATTTTTCTCTTTCCCTTTCCAGATCTTCTTTGTATTTCTTTTTTTGTTCAGTTGTCTTAAAAATAGGACTGCGTAATGTTGTATTTGGTCCTTTTTTAATCATCCAGCGGTCTTTATTCTCTGCACTTCTGTTATAAAGTGCCTGAAACAACTGGGTGTACATCATCGCAGCAAGGAAGTTATAGGTTGGCTTTTCAGACGGTGTGATGATGAACAACGCCTGTTTCCTGTCCCCGACTTCTTCCAGATGTACCGTATCATCCGCAACAAGGTTGATTACACCAGGAATGTTAAACGGAGCCATACGTACACCGGCAGAAATAAGGATGGATTTTAACGTCTTTCCAGTACCCTGTTTAAAAATCGTGTAATTCTTCACAGCAATATGGTTTCTGTCCAGCTTGTTGAACAACTTATCCAGATCTGATTCCATATCTTCTTTCTGTTCCGATACTTTTGCCATCAAAAGCATTCTCATGACTTCATTTAAGTTCTGTTTCTCCGGCTGATCTTTATATACATGCACAATGTAATAAAAAATGGATAAAAATAAACACTGTTCGGCTTTTGTAAAAAACTGGTCTCCTTTGCTTGATTTCGAGTCATCCGTATTCTTCATCAAACATTCAACCAGTGTTAACACATCATCATCACTTTTGATATACCGGAACGGGTTGTATTGGCAGGAAAATGACATATCATCCAGATTGAACACCTTAATACGGTACCCATGTTCCATCAATGCCTTTCCGGACGCCCGGATCAACTCTCCTGATGGATCAGTAATAACATAGGAACTGTTAAACTGAAGCAGGTTCGGTTTTAACACATAACGCGTTTTACCAGATCCAGGAGATCCCTGTATCAGCATGTTGAGGTTCATTCCCCAGACATCCTCCATGTTCAGTCTCGTCTTCTGACCAAGGATGGCATTCCCAATTTTGTTGGAATTTTCCTCCGGTTCTGAAATTTCCGGTTTATCTTTTGGGTAAACACGGTTCAAGTTATGCCATTTCCAATCATTCCATTTTTCATCACCTTTTGAATTTTTTTCAAGACGCTTAAAACGTTCATTATTGATATACATGGCAAATACAATACCGATGTAAATGAAAAAAATCAGCCAGGAATAGGAAAAGTTATAATCCCACGTATAATAGCTGCTTTTCTGCACCAGTCTTTTCACTTCCGGCAGGTGTGCCAGCGCACTCATCAGGTTCTGGAGCGGCGGCACTCTCGGGTTCGTCCCCATCTCATACCCCATCTGCAGATGCAAAAGCACCGCGACCGGAAAGCCGATGACTGCTGTAAGAAGGGTAAGCTGGTGCGGGTTCGTTTTCCCATCTGGACCTTTTCCAAACCATTTGTTCAGAAATTCCTTAATGCATTCTTTGAGTTTCAACGGAAACTTCCCCCCTCCTGCTTCTTCCCCATATATCTTTTAAGCATTTCCGTATCATGGTCATCTTTACAGATACTGTCAGTCTTTTCGCATTTTAATCGGATGCGGATTTCGTCCGCCATCGCAAGTTCACTTGGAACGTCTATACAAATTCTTTTAGTTCCCATTCTTTTCACCTCTCATTTGTCATTGGATTTAAGTACTGAACTAAGAAAAAGGTGGGCTGCATTCACCGATCTCCTTCATTCCTCCTTACACTCAATATGCAATGGCGGTTTTGCAAGGATATTTTTGGCTGTTTTTTGCAGGAAATAATGCAGAATCGAAATGCAAAGAAAGAAACGGTGCAAAAATGGGTAAAAAAAAGAGACATGGCATTAAACCGTGTCTCTTAATCTAATCCAGAGGGAAATATTCTGTCAGTTCTCCTGTTTTTCTTATTCTTTTGCTGAATTTTCTGATTAACATTTCCCATAAATATTCCAAACGGGTGAAGTCTCACACGACCGAGGTCGCGTGCTTCCATACCTGTTTTTCTGGGGCATGGACTCGCTGACTGAAGATACGGTGATAACACCGTAACTGCACGCCGTAAACGCGCAGCACTGCATTAAGACTAATGAGATCAGACAGTGTGCAGGTACTTCTCTTCGAACACCCTGGAACTTTTGCCAGGATGCCCTGCTGTTCCGTCACCGGAACA
>Ga0256405_10001192_pt1 | contig 74006 bp, 60 predicted proteins | sample RumenRJG_02DNA_FD_189096 | JGI IMG/M metagenome (GOLD analysis project Ga0256405, IMG submission 189096) | Bovine rumen microbial communities from Lethbridge, Alberta, Canada - RJG_02 | ecosystem: Host-associated > Mammals > Digestive system > Stomach > Rumen | place: Canada: Alberta...
CAAAGAAATCCTCGCAAGGCGAGGACTTCTCAGCTGTGTAGATTACTACTTATTGGGTTGAATCGCCGTATGCCGAACGGCACGTACGGTGGTGTGAGAGGGGCTACGAGTTAGCCCCTACTCGATTACGAAAAAGCCCCGCATCGCTGCGGGGCTTTCAACGTTTACAAGAGTTTAATTACCAAACTCTGATGTCCTCGTTGATGTTCCAGCATACGTAGTATGTTCCGATCTGGCCGGCTACTACGAACTCATCAGGATAGTCAACCTTGAGGGCTGCCATCTCGTTGGTGGGAACGTCATCGATGAACTTCCACTCGCCGTTCTTGAAGTTGGTGAGCATGTTGTTTGCATCATCACTCAGATAGAACTTAAGTGTGGGCATTGTAACTTCTGCTGCATCGGGGTGCGCCTCATTCTTTGTAAGAGTGATGACACTGTTGTGCTCCCAAGCAGACATGGTGTACATTCCGTTGCAGACATATGTTGAAGGATCTGTGTTCCAGCCTTCGTTAGCAACTACATCTTCTCTTACGGGGAAGAATGTGGGGAATGCAAGAAGCTCGTTCCAGTAAGGAGCGTCATTTGCAAGTACGACCTCGAGAGTCTTGTCGTCAAGAGCGGTTACCTGGAGGTCGTTGGGATATCCTGCTACGTTCTCGAACATGTATCCATAGTCGAATCCGTTCTCTTCGTTAGCAGCTCTCTTCCATGCGAACTCGAAGTCCTTAGCTGTGACAGGCTGTCCGTCGGACCAGTTCATGTCGCGGATGGTGTAGGTGTAGGTGGTTGTTCCGTCTTCGTTGGGAACGCCCTCTACCAGCTCTTCAGCAGCATCGGGAACGATCTGGAAAACGCCGTTTTCATCCTGTGTCCACTTAGCAAGACCGGAGAACAGGTGAGCCAGCATTGTAGCTCCGTCAACTGCGGAGTTGGCTGCGGGGTCAAGTGTGTCGGGCTCGGAAGCGATGCAGACGTTCAGGGTGTCAAGGTTGTCTGTTGTTGTGGTGTACATGAAGTACTTGTAACCCAGGGGGTTAGCAAAGAATCCGTCTACTGTCTTGGAGATCATGTAAGGATCTGTGTAGTAGTAGATGGGGCAGATAGCTCCTGTGGACATGAGGAGGTCCTCAGCCTTGTGCATGAGGGCATAACGTGTCTCATCATCAGATGTGGACTTGATCAGGGAGATGAGGGGATCATAGGTCTCAGCCCATGTTCCGTTCTCAACCTTGAGGTCGCAGCCAACGTCTGTGGTGTCAACGCTGTACATAGCAAGGTTAGCGTGGTTGCCCTTACCGAACTGTACGTCGTTGTTTCCGGAACCGGATGTCCACATGTCGAGGAAGCAGATAGGATCGTTGTAGTCTGCTATCCAGCCGTTACGTGCGATGGAGTAATCGCCGGCTTTACGTGTGTTGAGGAATGTGTTCCACTCCTGGTTCTCCATCTCCATTGTGATACCAACGGATGCAAGAGCACTCTGGAGATATTCACCGATAGCCTTGTGACCTTCACTTGTGTTGTACAGGTAGTGAAGCGTGGGGAAGTTGGTGAACTGCTGAGTGGACTCGTCCCAGTCATAGTACTTCTTCAGGATCTCGATGGCTTGCTGAACGTTTGCCTCGAAGGCATCAGGATCAACGCTGTAATATCCTTCTCCGCCGTTGGCATTCTGATAGAACTGAGAACCATCAGCATCTGTCATACCCATGGCAACGAAGGTGTTTGCGGGAACCTGTCCTGCCTGACCGATCTCTTCGCAGATGTAGTTTCTGTCGAAGAGAAGGCTGATAGCCTGACGGATCTCTGCCATCTTCATTTCGTCTTCAACGGTAACTTCGCCGGTGCCTTCTTCTCCGCCACCGCCGCCTCCGCAAGCTGCGAAGGTAAATACCATTGCGAGAATCAGAAGTACTGCTAAAAATTTTTTCATAATGCTTTCCTTCCTTTCTATAATAGTAAGCTTACGAATATATCTTTACGTGCAAAACACGTGAAAGAACAAGGTTTTCAATTGATCAGCCGATCTCCTCTACCCTATGGCAGGCAACGAAGTGGCCGGAGGATACCTCCTTGAACTCAGGCATGGTCTCTGCACAGGCCTCTGTGGCGTAACGGCAGCGGGTCCTGAAGGGGCAACCTGAAGGCGCATTCAGGGGGCTTGGAATATCTCCTGAGAGGGCGATCCTCTTGTTGGCCCTGGCGATCTTGGGATCCGGTACGGGAACTGCTGATATCAGCGACTTGGTGTAGGGGTGCAGGGGGTGATGATAGATCTCATCAGAATCTGCAAGCTCCACCATCTTGCCCAGATACATTACCGCAATGCGGTCGGATATGTGTTTCACCACCAGAAGATCGTGGGCGATGAAGAGGTATGTCAGTCCCAGCTTGTCCTGCAGCTCATCGAACATGTTGATGACCTGAGCCTGGATGGATACGTCCAAGGCCGATACAGGCTCGTCACAGACGATAAAGGAGGGGTTCAGAGCTAAAGCTCTGGCGATACCGATCCTCTGCCTCTGACCGCCGGAGAACTCGTGAGCATACCTGGCGGCGTGCTCGGAGTTGAGTCCTACGTGGCCCATGAGCTCCAGAATGCGCTCCTGGCGAGCTTTTTTATCCGTGTACATCTTGTGGATGTCCAGGGGCTCTCCGATGATGTCGCTGACCGTCATACGGGGGTTCAGTGAGGAATAGGGATCCTGGAAGACCATTGTGGCTTTCTTCCTGAGATTTATCAGATCATCCTTGGTCTTGATCTCTTTACCCTCGAAGAAGACCTTTCCGCCGGTGGGCTGATAGAGATGGAGTATGGTACGGCCTACGGTGGTCTTGCCGCAGCCGGACTCTCCTACCAGTCCCAGCGTCTCTCCCTTGTTGATCTCGAAGGAGACGTCATCCACAGCCTTTAAGGGTTTGGTGGAAAAGAATCCTGTGCTGATATCAAAATATTCCTTAAGGTGTTCTACTCTGAGCAAAACTTCTTTCTCTTCACTCATTGGAAGCACCTCCTTTCTGCTGGTCCATCATTTCCTTCACATTGACCCAGCAGGCCGAGGAGTGATGCTCGTTTATCTCAACGAAGTCGCAGGTCTGGGTGATGCAGATATGCATGGCGTCATCGCATCTGGGTGCGAAGGGACAGCCCTTGGGCATGTTGAGAAGGTCGATGGGTGTACCGGTGATGGGCTCTAATTTTTTGCCCTCCATGTCCACTGTGGGAATGGATTTTAAGAGGCCCTTGGTATAGGAGTGGTGAGGATCGTAGAAGATGTCCTCTGCCGTTCCTCTCTCGCAGATGGAACCTGCATACATTACGATGATCTCGTCGCAGAGCTGAGCCACTACGCCCAGGTCATGGGTGATCATGATGATGGCCATTCCCAGCTGGTCCTGCAGGCTCTTCATGAGCTCCAGGATCTGAGCCTGGATGGTAACGTCCAGCGCGGTGGTGGGCTCGTCTGCGATCAGGATGTCCGGTTCGCAGGAAAGGGCCATGGCGATCATGACACGCTGCCTCATACCGCCGGAGAACTCGAAGGGATACTGTTTCATCCTCTTCTCAGGCTCGTTGACGTTTACCAGCTTCAAAAGCTCTACCGCCCTGTCCCAGGCCTGCTTCTTGTCACGGTCTGTGTGGAGGGTGATGGCTTCTATAAGCTGGTGCCCCACTGTGTAGGTGGGGTTAAGGGAGGTCATGGGATCCTGGAAGATGATGGAGATCTTGTTTCCTCTTACGGTCTTCATGACCTTTTCACCGGCACCTACCAGTTCCTGACCGTCCAGCTTCACTGAACCGCCGACGATCTTGCCGTTGGGGTCCAGGATCTGCATGATGGAATAGGCGGTGACGGATTTGCCGGAACCGGATTCTCCAACTATGCCCAGGACCTTATGCCTGTCCAGACTGAAGGAGATGCCGTTTACGGCTTTGACTTCTCCTGCTGCTGTGAAGAAGGATGTTCTTAGATCTTTTACTTCAAGTAAAGCCATTTCACAACCTCCTTCCTAGCGTCTCAGCTTGGGATCGAAAGCATCCCTCAAGCCGTCTCCGAAGAGATTCAGAGAAAGTACTATGAGTGAGATGATGATCGCAGGGATCACCAGTCTGTATGCGTATGAGTTGATTCCGTTCAGAGCGTCCGAAGCAAGGGATCCCAGCGAGGGCATGGGAGCGTTAACACCCAGCCCGAGGAAGGACAGATAGCTCTCGGTGAAGATGGCTGACGGAATCTGAAGAGCCGTGGAAATGATGATGACTGAGATGCAGTTGGGAAGCAGATGCTTCCTGATGATCCAGCCTCCCTTGGCTCCTGCTGCTCTGGATGCCAGAACGTATTCCTGCTCCTTCAGGGACAGGATCTGTCCACGGATCAGTCTGGACATGGATACCCAGTACAGAACGCCGAACACGATGAACAGCGAAATTATGTTGGCTCCGATCTTGGCCAGCACCGTTCCCTCTATGACAGGGGTCAGGGCCACCCTCATGACGGAGGCCAGAAGAATGACCATCAGCATGTCAGGAAGTGAATAGATGATATCCACTATCCTCATTATTATCAAGTCGACTTTACCTCCCAGATATCCGGAAATAGAGCCTACCAGCATGCCGATGATGAGCACGATGAGGCTGGCGAAGAATCCCACAGCCAGGGATATCCTGGTGCCGTAGACCACTCGTATGAAGTAGTCACGGCCTTGAGCATCCGTGCCGAAGATGTGGGGAAAGACCTTCTCGCCCGCATCGATCTTCGCCTGCTCCGTCGTTCCGTACTCGAAGGGCCTCAGGTTGTTGTAGGAGTTATCCACCTGCTTTCCTGGAGCCACGCCCAGCATTTTGTCGTAAGAATACGGCCAGAACATGGGAACGAAGATTGCGGAAAGGGTGATAACTATGATAATGATGATGCTGACTACCGCCACATCGTTCTTCAAGAGTCTTTTGAGACCGTCCCTGAAGAAGGTGGAGGACTCGCGCATCTGCACCATGTATTCTTTTTCTTCGTCTGTGGCAGGAAGGAAAAGGTTCGGATCCTGCTGAAGACTTAAGATCTTTTGCTTATTGAACATCCTCGCCCCTCCTTACTCCAGATTTATCCTCGGATCAGCCACCTTGTACAGGATGTCACTGATCAGGTTCATTATCACGATCAGGGTGGCCAGCACGATGGTGGTGCCCATGATCAATGGATAGTCTCGGTTGGTTATGCTGTTGACGAAGGCACGCCCGATGCCCGGGACAGCGAAGATCTGCTCAACCACAAGGGATCCTGTGACGATGTAAGCCAGCATGGGTCCGAAGTAAGTGATGACAGGGATCAAGCTGTTCTTCAGAGCGTGTCCGAAAATGATCATGGCTCCGCTTACGCCCTTTGCCTTTGCGGTCCTGATGTAATCCTGGCCCAAAACATCCAGCATGGAAGATCTGGTAAGTCGGGTGATATAGCTCATGGGATAGAGTCCGAGGCTTATGATAGGTAGAATAAGTCCTTTGGCGGTCTCGCCGTTGGCGGGCAGCCATCCCAACTTAACAGAAAACAAGATGAGCATCAGAGACCCTATGATGAACGTCGGCATGGAGATCAGCGCTGTGGTGAGGACCATGATACATTTATCAATGAATTTGTTTCTCCGAAGTGCGGCCACAGACCCAAGGATTATGCCGAAGAACGCAGCGAATACAGCTGCGATGACTCCCAGCTTGACCGATGTCCTGAGACCGTCAGTGATCACGTCGATGACCATTCTGCCCCTCTGCTTGAGGGAGGGACCGAAGTCAAAGTGCAGCGCTATGTCCTTAAGGTAGGTCACATACTGTACGAACAGAGGCTTGTCCAACCCGTACTTGGCCTCCAGAGCAGCCTGCGCTGCCGGAGTTATGGCCTTCTCGCTCATGAATGGTCCGCCGGGGACTGCACGCATGACGAAGAAGGTCAGGGTGATGACCACCCATACGGTAAGTACTGCAAGGACCAGTCTCTTAAGGATATAGGAGACATTTTTTTTGCTCATTCCACATCACCTTCTCTCCTGAATCGATGTTTGCCGGCCAATGACCGACCAACAGGGTACACAAAACCGGGGATTTGATCCCGGGTACCAGCCTTATTATAAACTATAATGGAATAGGTTTCCATCACTATTTTTATTTATACAAGCAGAGAGGTGATTTTAAGTCGAAAAATAATGTCGTAGAACATAAAAGCCAGAATTTGTATGTTTTGTGTCACAAAAAGGAAGGCCGGCGCGATCTTGCGCCGGCTTATCAATGCCTTTGGTACTATTGGCTTCAGCGGGGGTCTCCGTGCTCATCAGTACACGGATCCCGCAAAAGAATTATTATTCGATAGCGATGAACTTAGGTTCCTCGATCTTCTTGGGCTGCTCCTTAGGAAGGGTCAGCGTCAGCACACCCTTCTCGAATCTGGCCTTTACGTCCTCCTCGGTGAGGTCCTCGCCCACATAGAAGCTTCTCTCCATAGCTCCCGTGTAACGCTCGCGTCTCAGGAACTTGCCCTGATCGTCCTTCTCCTCGTCGTTGGACTGGGTGGATGCGGTGATGTTCAGATAACCGTCCTTCAACTGAAGCTTGACATCTTCCTTCTTGAAGCCGGGAAGATCAACGTCCAGTACGTAACTGTCGTCGGTCTCTCTGATATCGGTCCTCATGATGCTGGGCAGCTGTCTGTATGTCTTCCTGGTGTTGGCAGGGAACATGTCGTCCATGAATTCGTCAAATAAGTTGTCTCCAAAGATGCTAGGTAATAACATTTTAAATTCCTCCTTTTGAATATGTCTGGTCCGGATGACCGGATCGTATTTGCATTATCTGTCAGGCCTTCGGGCCTCTCGCCCTCCTGACGATTATGTTATATCACTATCTGTTAGCACTGTCAAGAGGAGAGTGCTAACAATTTTTGATATTTTGTGTGAAGATTGTGTGAAGGCGGGCTGTCCCGGCGCAAAACATCTAAGTTGCAGCCTCTTAGACTCGGATGATATAATATATATGTAGGAAAGGCGTATTTGAGAAACGAGGTGAAGACCATGACTGTGAAGGATGTTTCGAAGATCGAATGCAAGTTTTTCCACGGATCCATGTACGGCGTGAACTATATGTATGAAGTGAGCCCCGAGGAGATGATCTGGGCGAATTTCTTTAAGGAAAGCGGCAGCTTCGCCCCCAATCACTTGGAGGTGAACAATGCCCCCTTAAGAGAATCCCAGTGGGAGATCATCGCATCGGCTCTGGAACCGCTGATCCCTGAACTTGTGGAATATGTGCCGAAGGTCAAGGATCCCTCGGAACCGGAAGAGGAGATGCTGGACGGGCCAAACGAGTACATCTTTAAGATCACCTGGAAGACCGACTGCGGGGAGAAAGAGGTGGAGTACTGCATTCCGCCCCACGAAATGTACGATCCGCTTGTTAGTGCGATCAGGACAGTGGCGGAAAGTCTGATATAGTGGACATAGTGAACAGAATACACGAAAAAGCCCGGCAGGTATGATTCTGCCGGGCTATCTTTATACCTTTATTTCACTTCCGCCTTCAGCTCTCCGCTCTCATCCGCATCTATGACGATGGTGGAACCTTCACGTACTTCACCCGAGAGGATCAGTCTGCCGGACAGGGTCTCCACGTTCTTCTGAATGTAACGCTTGAGGGGCCTTGCGCCGTAGACCGGATCGTAGGCAGCGTCCGCGATCAAGTCTTTTGCGCCGGGGGTGAGTTCGATCTGGATCTGGCGGTCCTTGAGACGCTTGTTCAGGTCTGCAACCTGGAGATCCACTATGCCTGAAATGTTCTCCTTTGTAAGGGGCTTGAACATGATGATCTCGTCCAGCCTGTTCAGGAACTCAGGCCTGAAGTGGGCTCTGAGATCGTTCTGAACGGCGGATGCGGCGGCTTCGGTGATGTCGCCCTCCGGGGTGATGCCGTCCAGAAGGTATTCAGATCCAATATTGGAGGTCATGATCAGGATGGTGTTCTTGAAGTCCACGGTGCGGCCCTGAGAGTCGGTGATACGGCCGTCGTCCAGCACCTGAAGGAGAACGTTGAACACGTCCGGATGGGCCTTTTCAATCTCGTCGAAAAGTACCACGGAGTAAGGCTTGCGGCGCACAGCCTCGGTGAGCTGACCGCCCTCCTCGTAGCCCACGTATCCCGGAGGAGCTCCGATAAGTCTGGATACGGAGAATTTCTCCATGTACTCGGACATGTCGATCCTGACCATGTTGTTCTCGTCGTCGAAAAGCCTCTCGGCCAGGGACTTGGCCAGCTCGGTCTTGCCTACGCCTGTGGGACCGAGGAAGAGGAAGGAACCTATGGGTTTGGAAGGATCCTTGATGCCGGCCTTGGACCGGATGATGGCGTCGGTGACTCTGGCCACCGCCTCATCCTGGCCGATGACTCTTTTGTGGAGATCGTCTCCCAGATTCAAAACCTTTTCGCGCTCGCCTTCTGTCAGCTTGGCTACGGGGATGCCGGTCCATCTGGATATGATGCGGGCGATCTCGTCCTCTGTGACCGCCTCGTGGACCAGACTCAGGTCCTCGCTCTTGACTCTGGCCTCTTCTTCGGCCAGTTCTTTTTCTATTCTGGGAAGCTCGCCGTATTTCAGCTCCGCGGCCTTCTCCAGGTCGTAGCGCCTCTCGGCATCCTCGATCTGGCGGTTCAGGTCCTCCCTGGTCTTTCTCAGCTGGGAAAGCTTGTCAACTGAGGCTTTTTCATTTTCCCACTGAGCCTTGCGGGTGGCGAACTGTTCCTTCAACTCCGCCAGGTTCTCCTCAAGGTCCTCCAGCCTTTCCTTGGAAAGCTGGTCGGTCTCTTTCTTAAGGGCGGTCTCCTCTATGGTCATCTGAGTTATTTTGCGGTTCAGTTCGTCCAGTTCCACCGGAAGGGAATCCATCTCGGTCTTGATCTGGGCGCAGGCCTCGTCCATCAGGTCGATGGCCTTGTCGGGAAGGAATCTATCCGTGATATAGCGGTCGCTGAGCTGTGCCGCGGCCACCAGGGCGCTGTCGGTGATCTTCACCTTGTGGAAAACCTCGTAGCGCTCCTTGAGCCCTCTCAGGATGGAGATGGTATCCTCCACCGTGGGTTCGTCCACCATGACGTGCTGGAAACGACGCTCCAGGGCGGCGTCCTTCTCGATGTATTTGCGGTACTCGTCCAGAGTGGTTGCGCCGATGCAGTGCAGCTCGCCTCTTGCCAGCATGGGCTTCAGCATATTGCCTGCGTCCATGGCGCCGTCGGTCTTGCCTGCACCGACGATGAGGTGGAGCTCATCTATGAAGAGGATGATGCGGCCCTCTGAGGAGACTACTTCCTGAAGCACGGCCTTGAGCCTCTCTTCGAACTCGCCTCTATACTTGGCGCCTGCCACCAGAGACCCCATGTCCAGTGAGAAAATGGTCTTGTCCTTTAGGGCCTCGGGCACGTCGCCCTTTACGATCCTCTGGGCCAGCCCCTCCACTACTGCGGTCTTACCTACGCCGGGCTCACCAATCAGTACCGGGTTGTTCTTAGTCTTTCTGGAAAGGATCCTGATGACGTTTCTGATCTCCTGGTCACGGCCGATTACGGGATCCAGCTTCTGGTTTCTGGCTTTGTCCGTCAGGTCTGTGCCGTACTTCTCCAGAGATTCGTAGGTGGCCTCCGGGTTATCGGTCATGACCTTCTGGTTGCCCCTTACGGTGGAAAGAGCCTCCAGGAAGGACTCGTTTGTGATGCCGTAATTCTTGAAGAGGCGCTTCATGTCAGGGTTGGGTTCCCTGATCATGGCCAGGAAGAGATGCTCCACGGAAACGTACTCGTCCCCCATCTTCTGGGCGATGGTGCCTGCGTAGGCCAGGGATTTGTTGAGGTAGACTCCCATCTGGAGCTGTCCCCCTGAGACTTTGACCTTGCGCTCCAACTGAGCCGTAAGGTCGGATCGGAACTGCTCCCCGGGCACGCCCATCTTTTCCAGAAGTTTCAGGATCAGGCTGTCCTCCTGATTCAGCAGGTTGTACAGAAGGTGATCCTGTTCCACCTCCTGGTTTCCGAAATCGTATGCGGTCTTCTCCAGGTCCTGCACTGCCTGAAGCGACCTCTGAGTGAACTTGTTGATATTCATTTCCACACCCCCTTTTTGGTGTATTCATATATATAAAGGTAGATTTAACAAAATATCCAAGGCAGACCCCTGCCTACGAGAGAATAATATCACCAATTGTTAGCACTGTCAATAGGAGAGTGCTAAAATGTTTTGAGAGAGTCCCACGCATCAAAAAACGCCGGCTTTGACAAGAATGAGAGATACTATAACCGTACCGATGAACAGTTCAGGCAGTTTGCCGGCTGGAGACCCGACTTTGAGAGGGCATAAATAATGATCACTAAAGACCTTCGCTGAAGAGGGTCTTTTTTGGTGCAAAAAAATTTATTTTATTTTTTGCGCCTTCAAGGTTTCTTCAAGGAATCATTGTTATCTTGGTACCATCAAAAGCGGGTACCGAGGAGGTAACAAGATGACAGTAGTTAAGAATCCAATAGAAGTAATGAAGAGGACCGAGCTCAAATACGTGCTTGACCCGGTCCAGACGAGATACATGATGGCGGCCCTTCAGGGGCGCATGGAGCCCGACCAGTTCGGACTCACCCAGATCGCTTCCCTGTACTACGATACGGAGGACATGAAGCTGATTGCAAACTCCATCGAGAAGCCGCCCTTCAAGGAAAAGATCCGCGCCAGGTCCTACGGCCTTGCCGCCCCGGGTAGCCCGGTCTTCCTGGAGATCAAGAGGAAGTGCAAAGGCGAGGTGTACAAGAGGCGCATCTCCACGGACGTTGCGGGGCTGGAGCGCTTCTTCGCAGGAGGATCCTTTCCTGAGAGCCCCAAGTACTGCGAGAACCAGATCGCAAAAGAACTGGAGTACTTCAGAGATTTTCATAAAGGGCTCAGGCCGGCCTGCCTGATCATCTACGATCGCATCGCATATTTCCAGCCGGATGGAGACCTGAGGATCACCTTCGATTTCGATCCCAGGTTCAGGGATCATCACCTGGATCTCTCCACATCCATGGAGGGGGAGAGCCTCCTTCCCAAGGGATTTTGCATCATGGAGATCAAGGTCCAGCAGGCCATGCCGCTTTGGCTCACGGAGATCCTCTCCAAAGGGAAGATCTACAAGACAAGCTTTTCCAAGTACGGAGAGGCCTACAAGAGAATGATGACGAGAAAACCTCTAAATTTCACCGGTGCGGCACCGGAGCCACAGAGATCAGGCCTTGGGAGCGCCGCATAGCAAGGGTTTAAAATACAGAAAGGGATGGGTAAAACTATGTTCAATACTATATATACTTCAACACTAACAGCGCAGTCGTTTTTCATGATGGCAGGGGTTTCCCTGGTGGCAGGCCTGGTATTCTCATGGCTCATGTCCTTCAGGGTCAGGTCCACCAGAAGATTCTTCCTGGTGACAGCTATAATGCCCTTTGCCATCGCAACGGTAATAACCTTCGTGTCCGGGTCCATCGGCGCAGGCATCGCCATGGGCGGCACATTCAGCCTTATAAGGTTCAGATCCGCCCAGGGCTCTGCGGACGAGCTGGCGGCCATACTTATGGCAATGAGCTCCGGCATCGCCTTCGGCATGGGATACCTGGCCTACGGAGTGGTGATCCTCCTGGGGTTGGCAGGGATCTTCAATCTGATCGCAGCTCTGCCCATATTCGAGCACGGCACAACCGCAGAGCGTCTGCTCAAGGTGACCATCCCCGAGTCTCTGGACTATACCGATGTTTTCGACGACGTGTTTGACAAGTATCTGGCTTTCCATGAGGCAGACGGAGTCAAGACCACAGCCATGGGGTCTCTGTTCAAACTTTCCTACAGGATCCGCATGAAGGACGCATCCGCCGAAAAACAGTTCATCGACGAGCTGAGACAGCGCAACGGCAATCTGGAAGTGGCCATACTGCCTTACTACGAGAAACAGGTACAACTTTAGACCCACCCTGGCGGTCCCGGGTCGCCATGTGCGCCCGGGGCCGCATTTATATTTTTTGCGCAGGGCGCCGGCGCAAAAAATCCGCCCAACTTAGCTTTAACGTGATATAATGACCCTATGAAATCATTAAAGACTATCTTGGCCTTGGGTAAGGTGGTGGGCAGCGTGCTTGCGGTAAACAAGTACGCCAAGCCTCTGGATGACCTAAGGGCCCAAGGCAAAACCGAAGAAGAAAAAGAACTGATCTACCGCCTGGAGCAGGAATGGAGCAAGGGGCTCCTCGACAAATTCGGCTGGAAGGTGGAACTTACAGGGGCCGAGAACATCCCCGAGAAGGGACCGGTAGTGGTAGTTGCTAACCATCAGAGCTATCTGGACATACCCGGGATCCTGAGCGTCATGCCTTTCCAGATGGGCTTCATCGCAAAGTCTGAATTTAGGAAGGTGCCGATCTTCAGCGACTGGATACTGAGGATCAGGGGACTTTTCATTGAGAGGGGCGACGCCCGGTCGTCACTGAGGACCATAGGCGAAGGGGCGGATCTCATAAAGGAAGGCTTCTCCATGGCCATATTCCCCGAGGGAACCAGGAGCCAGGGCCCCGAGATGAAGGAGCTCAAAGCCGGCAGCATGAAGCTGGCCACCAAGGCCGGATGCCCGGTGCTTCCGGTGACCATAAGCGGCTCCTACAGACTTTACGAGGAGACCGGAAACGTGGTGGAGGACCAGTCCTTCAAGATCATAGTCCACCCCATGATCGAGACTGCGGGGCTGAGCCGCAAAGAGCTGTCTGAACTCACCGGAAAGGTGGATTCCATCATAAGATCAGGATTAGAATAGGACGAAAGCCTGCTGAAGCAGGCTTTCTTTTATATGGAAGTGGGCTGCGGGCAGACAGTAAAAGGGATTGGGCCGGGTTACCGCTTGAAAACACTTTTTCTCTCTCAGGCCGTATTTTGGAGCAAAAAATACCGCTTGAAAACCATTTTTCTCTCTCAGGCCGTATTTCGGAGCAAAAAATACCGCTTGAAAACCTTTTTTCTCTCTCAGGCCGCATTTCGGAGCGCAAAAATACCGCTTGAAAACCATTTTTCTCCCTCAGGCCGTATCACTCGGACTAAACTGTACCCCAGAAAGTGGACACGCGGAAGCACAAAAAATGTATGATTTTCCTGGTCACACCCGGTTTTCGGACATGCTTTTGATATGATTTTTCACACTTTTCATGGTCGTATTCGTTATAATGCAAAACCCCGCGCCGAAGCGCGGGGTCTAATTAGCTCTTCTGAAGCTTACTCAGCTACGTAGGGAAGAAGGGCAACAGTTCTTGCTCTCTTGATAGCTGTGGTGACAGCTCTCTGGTGCATGGAGCATGTTCCTGTGATCCTCTTGGGAAGGATCTTGCCTCTCTCTGTCACGTACTTTCTAAGCTTCTCAACGTCCTTGTAGTCGATGGTCTCGGCCTTGTCAGCGCAGAACTGGCAAACCTTTTTCCTTCTCATGCCAGAAGGACGATTGCTGCTTCTCTTCTCGTACATGTTTCTTATCTCCTCTCTTTAGCGGAACGGGTCAGCTAAAAGGGGATGTCTTCCTCGATGGCTGTGAAGCCCTCGGGTGTGAAGTCATCCTTGGGTTCGCTCTGGGACTGATAGCCCTGATCGAATCCGTTATCTCTTCTGCTCTCTCTGTCTCCCCATTCCAGGAATTCTACTCTGTCAGCGATGACATCTGTGGTGTAAACGGTGACACCGTCTTTGTTGGTGTAGCTTCCGGTCTGGATGCGTCCCTGGATACCTACCAGTCTGCCCTTCTTGAGGAACTTCTCGCAGTTCTCGGCCTGCTTGCCGAATACCGTGATCCTCGGGAAGTCTGCCTTTCTCTCCTCGCCCTGACGGCTGGGCCTGTCAATGGCGATGGTGAATGAGCAGACAGCCATCTGGCTCTGGCTCGTATATCTAACTTCAGGGTCTCTTGTCAGTCTTCCGATAAGTACAACGCTATTCATGTGTTACCTCACTTATTTCTCGTCTTTCGCGACGATGATGTGTCTCATTACGTTGTCGGAAATTCTGAGTCTTCTGTCCAATTCCTTAGGCAGTGTGGGATTGCCTTCGAACTCTACGACTACATAGTAGCCTTCAGACTTCTTCTGAATCGGATATGCAAGTTTTCTCATTCCCCAGACATCTGTTTCGCCGACTACTCCATCAGCCGCGATGATCTCTTTAACTGTTTCGATTGTCGCGTCTTTCTTTTCGTCTTCTAAAGCAGGATCGATAATGAACATTACTTCATATTTGGTCATGTCTTTCTCCTTTCTCTGTGGACTTAACGGCTTAGGCAAAAGGCCTAAGCAGAGATCGCACGGTTAGACTCGTGCCTTACTATTATACTCATGCAAAATACTCAATGCAAGAACTTTTTTGAGGAAAATCCAGTAAAATCAAGGCTTTTCGAGACTTGACCCCCGGATCTATCAGCTGAAAGCGTGCCCAACGAAGCAGTTGGTGACGAACCAGTCGCCGCCTAAGGCGTAAGCGCCCTTTGCACCGGTGGATGCAATGTAGGCCCTGGCCGGATCCAGGAAGTTCTTGGCGGGGTATCCGTAGAGTATTGGCGCCACCTGGGTGTTGGCGTAGAGACCCCCTGCGATGCAGTCGGGGAAGTTGGCCCCATAGGCGAAGACCACCGCATTCAGGTCGGAGGGGAAGAACTCCCGGGCCACGGCCACTGCTGTCTCAGCACGGTTGGCTCCATAGAGCCTTGTGAGCTGGTAGGAATAGCTTCTGAGCTGCTCTTCTATGGCGGAGGAGACCACTGCGGGACCTCCTATGATGTATATGTTTTTCTTGTCGATGGAACTCAGGAACTCCTGCTGCTCTTCGGTAAGGGAGTCGCTCTTTACAAGCATTACCGGAGCGCCGGTGGCAGAGGCGGCTGCCGCATCGGGATAGTCCGTTCCGCAGCAGACCAGAAGCACCTCACCGATCTCCTTGTTCATAAGTAAGGATAGATTGGTGGTGTAGCGGTCTCCTCCGGCGTAACGCTCTATGGGATATCCTGCAGCTGCAAGCCTGGACTGGAAATCCTGAGGAACTGCACCGGTACCGCCCAGGATGTAGATCGTGCCACCCTCCTCCAGGTTGGCTTTTATGAATGCCTCCACCTTGTCCTGGACGTACTGGAAGTTTGAAACAAGCAAAGTCGGCGCGCCGTTGGAAATGGACAGGGCGCTTCCGGTAAGGGCATCCGGGAACTTGTCGCCGTTGGCCACCACCACGGACTTAAGCTTGGTGGAGTTGGAAAGGGCCAGATATTCCTTTGCCAGTTCCATGGATGTATCGTAGCGGTCCTTGCCGTAGATACGCTTTATGAGCTGCGGCGGGACAATGGTGCTGTAGTAGGATGTTACAGCGCAGGTGTCGCTTCGCCCCGCAAAGGTGAAAGTTATGTTGGTGGTGCCGCAGTCCAGAGCGGTCACGTAACCCTTGCCGTTGGCCGTTGCTATGGATGGGTTGGCGGGAGTCGAGCTTATGTTACAGTGGGGGATCACCGTATAGACATTGCTATAGGATGTGGTAGCGGTCATCCCGGGCTTGGTGGGCTTGCCGTTGACCAGGGTCAGGTAAGAGTCCACGTTGAACGAGGTTATGCTGCTGGTCTTGAGCTCCAGGGCCTGATAAATGGGCTGAGATACGTCGATCTTGGACTCGTCCAGGCCGGAAGCCGTCGTAAACTCACCGGCTATGGTATTCCAGCCTCCCGGAAAACCTGCGAACCCCACGTGGGTATACCTGGGATTGATCATGGCTCTGTAATGGGATGTGCCGCTCCAGGTGCCGCTTGCCCACGCACTCTTTTCGGAGTACCACATATTTATACCGGTCATGATGTCTGCGCCGCCCTTCCAGGCCAGGATCTCATTGAGGTTGGTGACCCCGTTGAGCTTCATGGTGCCGATGGTGGACTTGCCCGTGGGCCTTGTGTGGCTCCTGTAAAGCCCCACCTCGCAGGCCCTGATCTGGGCCATCCACTCAAGGGTGTTGGACCATTTAATGGGCTTGTAATCGCTTAAGGTAAGACGCCTTGAGGTGTTGCCGGGGTCTATCATTCCCTGGGCGCAGGCCTCGTAGCGGATGGCGTTTACCTTAGCAAGGATGTCGTCCTTGGAACCGGGGATGAAATTGCACTTGACGTAGGCCAGGACGCATCCGCTTCCCGGAGTGGTGACATCAGTGTCTCTATAGGTATCAGCGTAGACTGCTCCGCTTCCCCCAAGGAATGGGCTCAAAGTCCAGGCGGAGTATCCCGCAACCATTGAAACGATAAGTACCAATATGATCAAAACGTTCGCAGGGCGGGATTTTTTGCTCTTGGAATAATTCATGAAAATCCTCTCTGTTATTCGTGAAAAAACTGACTATACACAACCATTATACCATACTTTTCCGCATAACGCAAAAAACCCGCCCCCGGGCCTTCCAAAGCAAAAGGGCGGCCCCGAAAGACCGCCCCAAAAGATTCAATAATACGCCAAACTATTATATGGTTGCCTTATCCTTTCGCCATCAGGATACCGACGAAGTCGTCGCTCACCAGGGACGGACCGCCCAGAACATAGGCTCTGTTAATAAGTGGGTTATCACCGAAGTACGGAAGATCAGCATCAAGATAGGGTTTTGGACTCTTGCTGTCTCCATAGAGGATGGGAGCACTCACGGTGTAAGCCAGGAGACCTCCTGCTATGCAGTCAGGGAAGTTTCCGCCGTAGGCTATTACCACGTTGTAAGAGGAGAACTGGCTTGCAAATGTATCTGCTACTGCGGCGGCAGTCTCTGCCCTGTTCATGCCCCAGACTCTTCTGGGAGCGCCCATGGCATCGAAAGCCTTCAGCTGATCGAAGACTGCAGGGGTCACAGCGCCCTCTCCTCCGATGACGTAGATATACTTTTTACCTTGAGAATTGAGGAAATCCTTTTGCTCCTGAGTGAGACCGGTTTTACCGACAAGCATAACCGGGAGACCGATGGCAGAGGATGTTGCGGCGTCTGCGTAATTGGTCCCGTCGCAGACCAGGAGGTATTGGCCCGGGCTGTGACTATAGACTATGTCCAATATTTCAAGATTGGTCAGATACCGGTCGGTGCCGGAAACTCGATCTACAAAGCCCAGAGGACAAGAGGGATCGGCCACCATTGAGTTAAGTTTATCTTCAAAGGCTTGGGGAACGGCTCCCGTTCCTCCAAGAAGAACTACACCGCCATTGCCTGCGATGTGTTTTCCTATGTAATTCAGGACTTTCTCCTGATAGGCCTCTACCTTGGGACTTATCAGGAGCACAGGGGCGTCGTAAGAGATAGAGAGAGAGCTTCCTGAAAGGGCATCAGGGAAGTTATCTCCTGTGGTGACGAAGATCAGCGGGAATCTCGTCATCTCATGGATGGACAGATATCTGTTGGCGATATCAATAGCGGTATCGTAACGGGTCTTTCCGGCTACTCTGATTATAGAGGTTTCCAGGTGTACACCGTCCAGAAGAAGTCTGAACTGATCTGTGCAGTCGTGATGACGGAATGCGATGTGTATATCTTTTCCTGCGTATTCGTTGAGGTACACGCTTTTGACAGCGTAACTGTTTGCGCTGGACAGGGTCTCACCGAAAACATGATCCCAAGTTGTAACGTCCAGTCCGACGTCATCGCTAACGTACACATCGTAGTGCTCATAATAATCCGGAGCGAAGCTGGCGGTAGTATACCATTGGAGCGTCGCATTTGGAGGAACATGGATAGCCGGACTGATCAGCCAGTTGTCGGGCTCCAAGCTTCCGGTATATTGGGTCCAGGAGGCGGATGATATGCACAGTCCGTCATCTCCGGAAAGTGACAAGTAGGTGGTATCGGTCATGGCCTCCCATGCCAGTCCGTCTCCGTCCATATCCATGGTGATCCATCCAGAAGGAACCGTTTCGTCATGGAAGTATTCATCCATGGGAAGTATCCAGGCACGCTCTTCAGTAATATATGTCAGGGGTCCGCCAACGACATCATCCTGTTCAGCCATCACATAAGCGATGACCTTGATGAACTTTCCCTCCGCCTCGAAGGGGATATAGCTGTACCAGTTGTAGTCCCCCTGAGGGATCTGGGTCCAGGAGTTGCCCTCACCTACGTAATAATCGAAGTGGATGTAGGCGTCATCGATATAGAAAGCCTTGCCTTCCGCCTTATAGATGGCAGATGCCTGGATCTCGTTACCCACATAGAAGCCGTTGCCGAGAGCATAGAGTTCTACGGCGCTCAGCTGTGCGCTTTTGACTTTGTTGGTGGTAACGGAACAAGAACCGGTATATTGCGAAGTGTCCTTAGGCACTGCATCGACCTTGATGCGTTTTCCGTTGGCGTATCCCGGGACCAGAATAATGTGTTCGCCGATGTCGCTGGGGATCTCGGTGAGAGTGGCCCATCCGCTGCCGGATTCGTAGTACCATGTGCAGGTGTAATCGTTGGGGTCCAAATAATTATCATTGGAATCCCTGAGCCACACGTAGATATATGTGCATGCGGCAGGGTTCAGGGTCGAGATCTCCAATTCAGCCAGAGCAATGGGACCTTTCATGTCTGAACCGCCTGTGGGGGCAGGCGTTTTCATTTCACTGAAGATCCGCTCAAGCCTTCTGGCTTCACGGGTGAGAGGTGGGACAGGCTCCTGGTTTTCGAGCTCTGTTGCCTTGGGATCCGTAACCTGCGCAGCCGGGGGGTCATCAGCATAAACTGTTTCCGGCAGGACGGGTATCATCAGGACAACCAGAAGAAGGGAGAAAACCACAGCCAGTATCTTGCTGTAACGTTTCATTATTGACTCCTTTCTGTTTCGCGGTGATAACGGGTGAAATGATTGCGTAGGGCGATGAGATTTATTCCCACGCCCTGTGTGTACATTTTAGCACTTTAAAATGATGAAGACAATAGATTTTAGGTTGCTTCAAGTTCATTTGACCCCCATTGACCATTCATGTGCAAAAAAACAGCCCCCGGAAGGGGGCGACAATGTTTAAACTTATACTCGGATCATAGCATATTGGGAGCAAGGAGGTCAATAATGAAATCGTCTCCGACCAGAGCCTCCCCCCCAAGGACATATGCAGTCTTGGCACCGCAATCCAGAACGTAAGGTGCATCCGCATTAATGTAAGGTGTTGGCACCTTGCTGTCTCCGTAAAGGATGGGAGCTTCCAAGAGATGAGCCAGAAGACCGCCGGCGATGGTATCGGGGAAATTAGCACCGTAGGCGAAGGTAACGGCTTTTACTTTTGAAAGATCGAAGTATGATCTTGCGACCTTAACTGCGGTCTCTGCTCTGTTTGTGCCTGCCAATCTTACGACCCCCGGATCGTATACCTTCAGTGAGTTGAACAAAGAATCCGAAACTGCACCGGGGCCACCTATAACATCTATTATAGGCTGATTCAGCGTGGCAAGAAGAGACTTTTGGGCATCGTTAAGGCCGGCCTTGGGTACAAGCAGGATCGGAAGGCCTGTGGCGGAAGCCGTGGCAGCATCAGGCCAGTTGGTGCCATCACAAACCAAGAGGCTATCCGGCTGACCGTCATTCATCTGACGCAGCAAAGCAAGCACTTTAAGGTTGGTCTCATATCTGTCCTGCCCTGCGAACCTGATGATGGAGTCGTCTTGATATCCAAGATCTTTTACCCTGCGCTCCACAGTTTCCGGGACAACTCCTGTTCCGCCGAGTATATATACTTTTCCGTTGGGATCAACATACTCGCTTATAAAGGCAATGGCATTATCAATGGTGGAAGGAACCCTGCTGCTGATCAAGAGTATAGGGGCGTCGGCAGCAGTTGAAAGGGCACTGCCTGCCAGCGCATCGGGGAACGAATCACCGGTAGCGATCATGACATTGGGATACTTTGATTCATCAAGGGTGGATAGAAGTTCCAGCGCCACCTGAATGGAAGTGGCATACCTGTCATTTCCCATTATCCTGATTATAGTGGGATCGGGAGTGGGCGGAGTGGGGTCAGTTCCCACGTCTACGATACTCAATCCGTCAAGGTTTAAATAATACTGATCAGTGCAATTGAAATGGCGGATCGCCAGATAAACGGTCTGCCCTGCATAAGCTGTCAGATCCACTGCAACACCTTGGAACATGCCGCCTCCCTTGGAGACAGTGGCTTCGTAGAGGTTGGTGAAGGAAGAGATATCTGTCTGAGAAGAAGTGCTTACGTACACTGCAAAGTGCTCAGCATAGTAGTTTGGATCTTGACCGCACACATATAAATTAAGCTGTTTACCTTCCGGAATCTTTATCCCGGGGCTTACGAGCCAGTTGTCCGGAGTGACGACCCCAACATTATTGACGAATGAGGCGGAGACCATGCACTCTCCGTCCCTTCCTTCCAAAGAATAGAAGTTGGGAGAAATACTCTTGCCATATTCCCAAGAGTATCCGTCTCCGTCGTTGTCGATGGCTATCCACCCGCTATCGGGAAGGCTGCTATCGTGAAAGCTGGTTGCCGTGACGTTTTCAACGGAAGCTTTAGCACCCCCGGGCACGACGGCGGAAGGTCCCGGAACTTTAATGGCCGGTTCATCTGCTAAAAGCCCCGTGGCGCTTAATGACACCTTTGTGTCCGCCTCGTCGATTGTAAATGAATTCTCTGCAAACGCGACGGCGGGTGCAGTCGAAATAAGAGCTAGTATTAGAATGAGAGAGAAGAATACTGCGATCGGTCTTTTCATGATGTCTCCTTCTGTAAATATAGAAGATATAATGACCTCTTCCAAAGCAAAAGATCTCCGAAAGGAATCGCTTTCCTTTTAAAGTATTTTAACATCATATGCCGCGCAAAGACAATACATAAAAAAGGCAGCCACAAGGGCTGCCTTAATTTATAAAAAGTTGATTATGAGATCTGCTGACTTGCGTTGAACAGATCGAGTATGAACTGATCTCCAACCAGGCCTTCGCCGCCATATACAAAGGCATAGACCCAATCAGAAACGTTCGATGCTACATAGGGAGCTCCTGCATTCATGTAAGTCGTCGGATTCTTGGAGTCTCCGTAGAGAATGGGAGAACTGAACATCCAGGACAGAAGTCCTCCGGAAATGCAGTCGGGGAAGTTGACACCATAAGCGAATGTAACGATCTGCGGATCGCCGGCAAAGAAATCTGCGACCTGTGTAGCAGTCTCGGCTCTGTTTGCTCCGGCAAGTCTGAGGGACTCACCGCCATCAGCCTCGTACTTGGAGACGGAGGCAAGCACATCTGCTGAAACAGCACCTTCTCCACCAATAAAGTCGAAGTAGATCTTGTTACCGACGGCGTCAGTTGCCTCATCATATTCGGTAATTTCCTTAATGAAATCCCACTGGGCGTCAGTGAAGCCCTTCTTGGGCGCAAGGAGGATAGGATATCCTGTTGCAGAAGCAGTTGCCGCATCAGGCCAGTTGGTACCATCGCAGACAAGAAGTTCTATTATTGCATTGTCTTCATACAACAATTCGTCGTTTTCTTTTAACATCTCGAGAACTTCAAGGTTGGTCTCATATCTGTCCTTGCCGCCAAATCTGTGGTAAGCGTAGCCAAGTTCGTCAAGGGATGCTTCTACGGATTCGGGCACAGCTCCGGTTCCACCGAGGATGTAGACAGTTCCGTCGGGGTGAACGTTAGCCTTTATGAAATTAAGAGCGGCATCGACGGAAGCGGGGACCTTGCTGCTTATAAGGAGTATGGGTGCAACCTCCGCTGTGGAAAGAGCGCTTCCTGCAAGAGCGTCGGGGAAGTTATCTCCTGTTGCAATGATCGCAGCGGGATATACAAGGTTATCATTCTCCTGCTGATAACGGATCTGCTCAATAAGGAAAGTGCCTATCTCAATAGAAGTGTCGTAACGATTCTGTCCGAATACTCTGATGATCTCAGGGGGCGCCTTAGGAACGACAGGTGTGGTTCCTGCCTTGGAGAATGAGATACCATCGAGGTTCAGTACGAACATATCTGATACATTGAAGTGACGGAAGGCAAGGTAAACAGTCTGACCTGCATAAGCAGTAAGGTCAACAGCTCTTCCTTCAAAGTCACCGGATGTAACGGTCTCTTCATAAAGCTTTGTGAAAGTCGTAGTGTCCGTCTGGGAGGTAGTGCTGACAAATACTCCATAGTGCTCTCTGCACCAGTCGGGATCCTGTCCGCAAACGAAGAACTGTAGCTGAGTGTCTGCGGGAACCTGAATAGCGGGGCTTATGAGCCAGTTGTCAGGAGTAAGCGCACTCCCAGAATTGTTGTCATAAGATTCAGAATAAATAGCCATGTTATCTGTTCCGGTAAGTGAAGACATACGGCCATCAAACTCTGTTCCTTCTTTCCAGTTAAAACCGTCTCCATCTGCGTCTATGGCGATCCATCCGGTCTTAGGAAGGTTGGTATCTTCCACAAATGCGGACGCATCAGAGAAGGTCTTGGGTTCGACGGCTCTTAAGCCACCTTCAACAACTCTGCCTGCTCCGGGAATCTTGGCCATCTTCTCTACAGTAGGCAGGTTGGCCAGCTGAGTGTGAGGACTGACGACATGAGCCTCCCTTGCAGGGGCATCTGCCGCATAAACTGCATTAGGCAGCACAGGCACCATCAGGAAGACCAGAAGCAGTGAGAAGAAAATAACAAGTATTTTTTTCATAACGATTCCTTCTTTCTAAATTAGCACGATACGTTAACTGATAGAAAATAATTGCGAAAGGCCGAGGTTTATCAAGCCGCCAATCTTCGTACAACATATTTTATCACTTTATCAGAACAAAGGCAAGAATGAATATGAGCAGATTTGTGTAAAAATGAGCTGTGATTCCCGACGGAGTGCATATTATACAAAGCAAGTCATATTATTCAATGTTTGCATAAAGAGACAAAATTTATGCAAGTAACACTGTAACGCGCTAAAGCAAAAGAAGATTGAGACAGTATTGCCGTACCCGGCGCAAAAAATCCCGGCCCGCTTCTCGAAACTCCCTTAAAACAAGCTCCCTCGGGCAAATTGACCTTGAATGAAAACCTCATCTGATGTATAATACAGGCGGAGAGATCCAATTATTACATTATCTATATTTATTCGATAACATTTATAATTATTTGCACGAAGAGTCTGATCCGCCCCCCCTTTGGACGAGCAGAGCCACGGCGGGAACCCAATTCCGCCTATGCGTGAAGCCCCAAGGTCCGGATGGCGTATAAGACACTGCGTGCGAGAAATGGAGAGAGTGAAATGGCAGTTATTATCAATGGAAGAGACTTAACGATCGAAGAAGTCATCAGAGTCTGCAGAAATTACGAGAAAGTTGAGATCGCAGACGAAGCCAAGGAAGCCATCAACAAGGCAAGAGCTTACGTTGAGAAGAAAGTAGCCGAGAAGGCCGTAGTTTACGGACTTACCACAGGATTCGGCAAATTCGCCAACGTATCCATCTCTACAGAGGAGACCGCTCAGCTTCAGAAGAACCTGATCATGAGCCACACCTGCTCCCTTGGAAACAACTATGAGACCAAGTATGTCAGAGCAGCCATGCTGCTCAGGGCAAACTCCCTGTCCCACGGAAATTCAGGCATCAGGCTTTCCACCGTACAGACTCTGGTAGATATGCTCAATGCCGGCATCCATCCTCTTGTTCCTGAGAAAGGATCCGTTGGAGCATCCGGAGACCTTGCGCCTCTTTCCTGCATCGCTCTTGGCCTTATCGGCATGGGCAAGGTTGAATATAAAGGAGAGATCGTAGACGCTAAGGTAGCCTTCGATGCTGAAGGACTTACACCTGTGGAACTTGCTTCCAAGGAAGGTCTCGCACTTAACAATGGTACACAGATGCTTACAGCAGTAGGCCTGAACGCCCTTTGGGATGCAGTGAACCTTATGAAGATCGCTGACATCGCAGGAGCCATGACAGGTGAAGCTCTTCACGCCGTAAGAAAAGCTTACGACCCCAAGACCCACCTTCTGAGACCTCACCAGGGACAGATCGACTGCGCAGCCAACATGAGAGCACTTCTGGAAGGATCCGGCAACGCCACATGGACCAACCCCAACAAGGTTCAGGATCCATATTCACAGAGATGCATTCCTCAGGTACACGGTGCATGCCGCGATGCCATCAATTATGTCTGGAACGCAGTATCCGTCGAGATCAACTCCGTAACTGACAACCCCATCGTATTCCCGGATGAGGACGAAGCTATCTCCGGCGGAAACTTCCACGGCGAGCCCATGGCTATGGCCTTCGACTTCCTCAAGATGGCTCTTGCAGAACTTGCAGACATTTCCGAGAGACGTCAGGACAGAATGTTAAACGGCGCGATGTCCGAAGGACTTCCCACATTCCTTGTTAAGAACGGCGGACTGAACAACGGTTACATGATCGCTCAGTACTGCTCCGCATCCATGGTATCCGAGAACAAGATCTATGCTCATCCTTCAGTAGTTGACTCCATTCCTACGTCAGCTAACCAGGAAGACATCGTATCCATGGGAGCCACATCCGCTCGTACAGCAGCCATGGTACTTGACAACGCACAGAAGGTCATCGGCATCGAGCTCTCCACAGCAGCTCAGGCCATCTGGCTCAGACAGGAACTCGGTGATCCGGTCATCGACAACCTGGCTCCCGGAACCAGAGCAGCCTATGACTTCATCCGCAAGACAATTCCTCCTGTAGAGGAAGACATCATCATGCACGATCAGCTGGTACAGTTCGATGAGATGGTAAAGAACAACTCCATCCTCGAGGCAGTTGAGAAGGTAGTAGAACTGAGATAGTTCAAAACATGGACGGTCCGGGTCGTCTGGGCCGTCCCTCATATATTTCTTGGGCCGGAGCAAAAAATGCGACTAGGATGTTTTGCGCCGGCGAACTAGGAGGTTGATAAGAATGTTAACAAATGAAGAGATCAGAGGAGCAATGACGATCCAGCTGGGAAATGAATATCCCGATTATCCTGAGTTCCAGGAGGGCATCCGCCGCGCTCCGGACAGAGGATTCAGACTTACTAAGGCTCAGACCAAGATCGCTCTTAAGAATGCTCTCAGATATGTGCCCGAGGAGCTTCACGAGAAGCTTGCTCCGGAATTCATGGAAGAGCTGACCACAAGAGGCAGGATCTACGCTTACAGATACAGACCCGAGGGCAGGATCTACGGCAAGCCCATCAACGAGTACAAGGGTAAATGCCTGGCCGGCAAGGCTTTCCAGGTAATGATCGACAACAACCTGGACTTTGAGGTAGCCCTTTATCCCTATGAACTGGTCACCTACGGAGAGACAGGTTCGGTATGCCAGAACTGGCTCCAGTACAGACTCATCAAGAAGTATCTTGAAGAGCTCACCGAGGATCAGACGCTGGTAGTTGAGTCCGGACATCCTCTTGGACTGTTCCCCTCAAAACCTGATGCTCCCCGTGTCATCATCACCAACGCCATGATGATCGGTATGTATGACAACCTGGATGACTGGGAAGTCGCAGAGGAAATGGGCGTTGCCAACTACGGACAGATGACAGCAGGCGGCTGGATGTACATCGGACCCCAGGGCATCGTTCACGGCACATTCAACACCATCCTGAACGCAGGACGTAAGGAACTGGGTATCCCCCAGGACGGAGACCTTACAGGACACACCTTCGTATCCTCCGGTCTCGGCGGAATGTCCGGCGCTCAGCCTAAGGCAGCCAACATCGCCAACGCAGTAGGAATCTTTGCAGAAGTCGACCTTTCCAGGATCGAGACAAGACACGATCAGGGCTGGGTAGACGTCATAGAGAGCGACCTTGACAAGGTATTCGCCCTTGCCAACGAGAAGCTGGCCGCAAAGGAATCCATCTCCATCGCATATCACGGAAACATCGTAGATCTTCTGGAAGCTGCAGTTGAGAGAAACTTCCACATCGATCTTCTTTCAGACCAGACATCCTGCCACAACGTATATAACGGCGGATATTGCCCGGTAGGAATGACCTTCGAAGAGAGGACCAAGCTCCTTCACGAGGACAGAGAGAAGTTCTGCAAGGAAGTTGACAAGACACTCCACAGACACTATCACGCTATCAAGGAACTTACAGCCAGAGGAACATATTTCTTCGACTACGGCAACTCCTTCATGAAGGCCATGTACGACGCAGGCATCAAGGAGATCTCCAAGAACGGAATCGACGACAAGGACGGATTCATCTGGCCCAGCTACGTTGAAGACATCATGGGACCCATCCTCTTCGACTATGGCTACGGCCCCTTCAGATGGGTATGCCTGTCCGGCAAGCCTGAAGATCTGAGAGCTACTGACCACGCTGCTATGGAAGTCATCGACCCCAACAGAAGAGGTCAGGACAGAGACAACTGGATCTGGATCAGAGATGCAGAGAAGAACAAGCTGGTAGTAGGAACCCAGGCTCGTATCCTCTATCAGGATGCTGAAGGAAGAAGAGACATCGGTCTGGCCTTTAACAAGCTGGTAAGAGAGGGCAAGATCGGCCCCGTCATGATGGGAAGAGACCACCACGACGTATCCGGAACAGACTCTCCCTTCAGAGAGACATCCAACATCAAGGACGGCTCCAACGTTATGGCTGACATGGCTGTACAGTGCTTTGCAGGAAATGCTGCAAGAGGAATGTCCCTCTGCGCACTGCATAACGGCGGCGGTGTAGGAATCGGCAAGGCCATCAACGGCGGCTTCGGCCTCCTGCTTGACGGATCCGAGAGAGTCGACAACATCCTTAAGTCCGCTATGATGTGGGACGTTATGGGCGGCGTTGCAAGACGTAACTGGGCAAGAAACGAGCATGCCGTTGAGACATCCGTGATCTACAACCAGAACCCGGAATACAACGGACACATCACCATCCCGTTCATGGCAGACGATGCATTAGTTGACGAAACTGTTGACAAATTCGTTAAATAATCAGATTTCAGCTGCGATTCACGCTCTCGTGTTCGTCGCATCGATCATCAACGGATCGAAAGCCTCTTTCTTGGGCCGATCCCTAAGAAGTTACGGGATCGGCAGCCAATCGAGAGGCTTTCTTCTCCGGATGATCATCGTTCCTCACAAGGAGCGCTCATAGCAGCCGAAATCAACCATTTAAGATATGTCAACTGTATCGATGACCAAGGATAAAAAGGTAGAAAAATGGCTAAACTATTAATAAAAAACATTGGTCGCCTTCAGACCCCCATCGGAAGCTATGCTCACGCAGGCAAGGCTCAGGGCGAGAACCTTAAGCTGGACGATGCTGCGGTCTTCACCGAGGACGGCATCATCAAAGCCATCACCGGCAAGACTGAGGACGGAATGTACCGCACAGAGACTTTGGGACCGGACGGCAAGGCTGTGGTCACAATGTCACAGGAAGCGACCCAGCTTGTGGACGAGGCCGACCCCTGGCTGGTGACCCTGGATGCCAAGGGCAACCTGGTGACACCGGGCCTTGTGGAAGGACACACCCACATGGTCTTCGGCGGATACCGCCAGAATGAGATACCCCTTAAGCTCAAGGGCGCAGGGTACTTGGATATTTTGCGCGCAGGGGGCGGCATCAATGATACGGTGAAGAAGACCAGGGAAGCTACCTTTGAGGAACTTTACGACAAGACCAAGGGTTTCCTGGACGAGATGATGGACCTGGGAGTGACCACCTGCGAGGCCAAGTCGGGCTACGGCATCGACCTGGAATCCGAGGTGAAGCTTCTGGAGGTCCTCAAGAAGCTGAATCAGGATCATCCCATGGATATAGTCTCCACCTTCATGCCCGCTCACGTGGTGCTGGAGGACTGGAAGGGCAAGGAAGATGAGTTCATCGACCTCTGCATAAAGGAGATGTTCCCCTACGTCAAGGAGCATGAGCTTGCAGAGTACGTGGACATTTTCACCGAAGACTCCGTGTTCGACTATGAGCAGTCCAAGAGATACCTTCAGGCTGCCAAGGATATGGGCTTCGGCCTCAAGATCCATGCGGACGAGATAGAAGCCATCGGCGGATCCAAGCTTGCAGGCGAGATGGGAGCAACTTCTGCCGAGCACCTGATCGTCATAAACGACGAGGGCCTGGAGAGCATGGCCAAGGGAGGCACCATCGCAATGTGCCTGCCCGCCACATCCTTCTACCTGAACGCCACCTTCGCTCCCGTAAGGAGGATGATCGACGAGTTCGGTATTTCCGTAGCTACAGCCACAGACTTCAACCCCGGCTCCTGCCCCTCACTGAACCTTCAGTTCGTCATGAACCTGGATTATCTGAAGTACAGGATGACACCGGAAGAGGTGCTGACTGCGGTGACTATCAACCCGGCCTGCGGGATCGGAAGAGGCGACAAGGTGGGAACTCTGGAAGCCGGCAAGGCCGCTGACCTGGTAGTCTGGAACGCACCCAACATGGAGATGCTTTGCTACAGATTCGGTTCAGACTTGGCCATCCAGACCATCAAGGCCGGAGTACCCATGAGACAGTAAGTTCATCGACAACTTAGATAATAATGAAAGGAATCACTATGAAATTAGTAGACATGACCGTAACGGAATATCTGGACATCCTTGAATCCGATGCTCCCGCACCGGGCGGTGGATCCGTAAGCGCTCTGTCCTCCACTCAGGCCTGCGACCTGGTCTCCATGGTCTGCGGACTGACCATCGGAAGAGAGAAATACGCAGAGTATGAGGCGGTATGCACAGAGGTCCAGAAGGAAGTAAAGGCCCTGGCAGAGGAGCTTTATGCAGGGATCGACAAGGATACGGACGCCTTCAACAAGGTGGCCGCAGCCTACAAGATGCCCAAGGATACCGACGAGCTCAAGGCCGCAAGATCAGCAGCGATCAGAGCTGCCAACGTGGGAGCCACCCAGGTACCCTACGACACAGTACGCCTGAGCCTGGAAGGACTCCGCGCCATGAAGAAAATGGCCGGACAGTTCAACCAGAACGCCGCTTCCGACTTCGGAGTGGCAGCCTTAAGCTTCCTGACAGGAGCAAGAGGTGCATGGCTCAACATAAAGATCAATCTTCCCGGCGTAAAGGACGAAGCGCTTCAGGCTCAGTTCGCCAAGGCGGAAGACATGGTAGCCGAAGCTGAGGCTCTGGCAAAGGAACTTTATGAGGGAGTAAGAGACTCTCTGTAATATTTAGGAGGAAAATATGGCACAGATCATCGAATCTATCCCCAACATCTCAAATGGTAGAGACAAAGACGTTATCGAAGCTTGCGTAGATCAGATCAGAACTACTCCCGGCTGCACACTTCTCGACTATTCTTCAGACGAGAGTCACAACAGATCCGTCATCACCTACATCGGCGATGCCAAGGCTGTTGAGGAAGCATCCATCAAGCTTGTAAAGAAAGCAGTTGAGCTCATCGACCTCAACCATCACACAGGAGAGCACCCCAGAATGGGAGCTGTGGACGTAATGCCCTTCGTACCCATCAAGGGCGCTACCACAGAGGATTGTGTAGAGCTTTCAAAGGTAGTTGGCGCTCGCATCGCAGAGGAAGCCGGCGTACCTGTTTTCCTGTATGAAGACAGCGCAACACGTCCCGAGAGACACAACCTGGTCACCATCAGAAAGGGCCAGTTCGAAGGAATGGCCGAAAAGGTCCAGCAGCCCGATTGGGAACCGGACTTTGGCGGCCGCAGGATCCATCCCACAGCCGGCGTCATGGCAGTAGGAGCAAGACCGCCTCTGGTAGCCTTCAACCTTGACCTGGATACAGACGACGTTCAGATCGCAAAGAACATCGCCAAGATCATCCGCGAGAAGGATGGCGGCTTCAAGTGCGTCAAGTCCATGGGATTTGAGGTAGAGGATGAAGCTACAGGCAAGAAGATGGCTCAGGTATCCTGCAACATGACAAACTTCAACCAGACACCGCTCTACAGAGTAGTTGAGATGGTCAAGGCTGAGGCAGCAAGATACGGCGTGCACATCAAGAAATGTGAGATCGTAGGACTTTGCCCGATGAAGGCTCTTACAGACTGCGCTGAGTACTACATGCAGCTCAACGATTTCGACTTCGCGACACAGGTCCTGGAAAACAATATTCTTTAATTGATTCAGTTCCGGCCTGAGACCCGCATTGAAGCGGAACACTCACCGGCGGGAAGGACTCTATGGACAAAAGAGCAAAAGATCCGGAGACCACTCTCAAGGATGAGATCGCGGATATAATCAGAGACCGTATACTCAAGGGAGAGTATTATATCGGAGAGAAAATCAAGGAGACATCCATCTCAGCAGAGATGAACGTGTCCAGGACCCCCATCAGAGAGGCTTTCAAGCAGCTGGGCGAGGAAGGTCTTTTGGACTACGTTCCGAACCGTGGATGCTTCGCAAAAGGCTTCACCAAACGTGATGTGGCAGATATCTACACCGTTAGAGAGGCCCTTGAACAGATAGCGGTCACCTGGGCCTGCGAAAGGATCACCGATCAGCAGATAACGAAGCTCAAGGAGCAGTTTGATCTCATGGATCAGTACACTGCGAAGAAGGACACCAAGAAGACCCTTGAACTGAACAGTGCCTTCCATGGTATCATCTATGAAGCTGCAGGAAGCAGATTCCTGGCACAGGTCCTGAACTCCTACAAGGATTACCTGGACAAGACCAGAAAAAGTGTGTTGTACACCACGGATTATCTGGATGAGATCAGGGAGGAGCACAAGGAACTGTTCGAGGCCATAAGCGACAGGGACATAGATCGGTCCGTGCAGGCGATCCACAACCATCTGGCAGGTTCCCGCAGAAGAGCGGAAGCTATGTGGAATCTGAAATAAGACTAAACCAAAAAACTCCGGCGCGAGCCGGAGTTTTTTTGCTGTTGTTATAAAGCCTTAGTCATCCGTATAGTTATCGAAGTAACCCTGGATGTAGACGAAGGGTGTGCCCTTGTCGCCTGAACCGGAGGTCAGGTCGCAGAGCGAACCCAGAAGGTCGGTGAGCTGACGGGGAGTTGTTCCCTCGGTAGCCATGGTGCCCTTAAGGTCAGCGTCCTTTTCCTTGATGGCCTGGATCATGGCATCTTTGAGTTCATCACCTCTCAAGTCAGCGAACTGGTTGTCAGCAAGGTATTTGAGCTTAAGCTCATTGGGAGTTCCCATGAGACCGTCGGTGTATCCGGGGGATACAACGGGGTCAGCCAATTCCCAGATCTTGCCGACGGGATCCTTGAAGGCGCCGTCGCCGTAGACCATGACTTCGATGGTCTTGCCGGTGAGTGCCTTGATATCGGCCTGAACGCCGTCTACGAATTCCTTGCAGTTCACGGGGAAGAGCTTGATGGTATCCTCGGTGGCCTTGTTGGAGCCCAGGATGCCGTAGTCCGGGTTGCAGCCGGACCCGTCAACGGGAGCGGTCATCAGGTCATCCATCCCAAGCACTGTGGCTTCGGGGTTGGCAGCCTTGATGAGCCTCTTGGTCCTCTTCCTTGTGTGGATGTCAGCGCAAAGCACTTTATCCGTGTAATCAAGGATCACAGCGGGATGGTTGGCGAAGATGATCTGAGCTTCCGCGCCCTCCTCCTCGATGAGGCCCTTGTAGTAATTTACGTAATCAACATCGGTGAAGGTGTGTTTTGACTTTCCGAACATCCCCTCGAACTCTTCCTGAGTCAAGACGTCCTTGTAGGGATCGATCCCCTTCTCGTCCAGCTTGTCGATATCCAACAGGTGATTGCCGACCTCGTCGCTAGGATAGCTAAGCATCAAAACGACCTTCTTGCAGCCCTTGGCTATTCCACGAAGACAGATCGCAAATCTGTTTCTGGAAAGAATAGGGAACACTACGCCAACGGTCTCTCCGCCCAGCTTGTTTCTAACGTCCTGAGCCAGCTGATCAGTTGTGGCATAGTTTTTTTCGGAACGAGCCAAGATGGATTCAGTGATAGCCAAAACATCCTTGCGGCCGATCTGGATATCTCCGGCGTTTACGCATTCCATGAGGGTGTCCACCACGATCTTCCTCAGATCGTCTCCCTCTTTGACGATGGGCGCGCGGAGTCCTCTTGATACAGTTCCAATTCTTCTCTGCATTGTTGTTCTCCTTTTTTTCGGTGAGTGGGCTAAAGCCCGGTTTATATGTTTTGCGCCATGGAAAGCTAAGTCCAATCGGCAAAAACACGCAATTATTATATCATAGCTTCATAAAATGTGATACATTTTTATTCTTTGAAACAGCAAAAATCTTGGTTCGGTGATAAATACAGACGTTCAATGGCGACAGAAGATGGACTGGTCGCATCGGCGCACGCTCGGTTTTTTGCGAAATAAAGCCAAAACTCGCTCCGAGATTTCGTGTTATAGCTTAAAACTCGCCTTGACTTTTTCGTTTTAATGGGTATTATATAATCAAGAGGTGACAAACCATGGAATTGAGAAGGCATATTGACATGTGGCTTAGGGAATGGAAAGACAGCCCTGAGCACAAGCCCGCTTTGATAAGCGGGATCAGACAATCAGGGAAAACTCATTCGGTCAGACTGTTCGCAGAAAACAATTACGAGGCAGTTATTTATCTTAACTTTTGGGACAGACCGGACCTTTGTGATGTTTTTGATGGGCAGCTGGATGCCGATTCGATTATCCGTGAGTTGTCGGTAAAAATTCCCATGATGAGACTCATAGAGGGCTCTACGGTATTCTTGTATGATGAAGTTCAGGAGTGTCCCAGAGCACTGCTGTCGCTGAAGACTGTTATGCAAGAAAAACGATACGACTTTATTGCGACGGGATCGTACCTAGGTGTAAAGGGCTATGTTGTATCGGATGATACTCCCAAACCGGTTGGGTGCACCGATGAGTTTGACATGAGAACACTTGATTTCGAGGAGTTTCTATGGGCGAAGGGCTATGGGGATAAGGAAGTGGCATATGTCAAGGAGGCGCTTGAAACACGGAAACCGCTCTCTGAATCTATGCACAGCACATTCACATCTCTTTTCAGGGAATACCTCTGCGTTGGAGGTTTTCCTGAGGCGGTATGCAACTATGTACAGACAAACAATATATACTCGGCGCTTCAGATCACCAGAAGAATAACCAGGGACCTGCAGAACGACTTTGGAAGAAGGCGCAGTAAAACAAATAAGCCCTTGTTCAACGCAAATGAAGTAGCTCGAATAAGAAGTGCGTTCTCACTGATCCCGACATTTTTAGGAAAACAAAACAAAAGGTTCGTAGTCTCAAAGATCAGTGGAAAAGGCGCAAAAGATGCGGGAAAGGATGCGTTAGACTACTTAAGAGATACGGGTATAGTCCTGAAAGTTCACAATCTGTATGTGCCTGCAACACCCTTGTCAGTAAATGTGATCCCCAACCAGTACAAGGTATTCACGACAGATATCGGCATGCTTGTTGGGATGCTTGAGGATGGCACAACGGATGCTATATTATCCGGTGCTCTGGGTATGGGAAAGGGTATGCTATACGAAGCGTTGATCGCAGATGCATTGTACAAACGTGGTGGCAGATTATTCTATTTTGCCAAAGAAAGCGGATTGGAACTTGACTTTGTCATCAACTATATGGGAGTATCAACGATACTTGAGGTCAAGGCTAGAGACGGAAACACTAAAAGCGCCAAAACTGTAATGGCGAATCCGGATCATTACGGAAGGACACAATTGATACGGATCAAGGATTCCAATATGGGTGAATCGAACGGTATCCTAACGATTCCCCATTACATGGCACATCTTCTTTTCGAATGGAAAGCAACGCTGCCAAATGAATAGGATCTTCTCTAATATAGATTTTTGAACAAACTAAGAACGAGGTAAATAATGGCATTTGGATTTTTTAAGAAAAAGGAAGAGCACGCGGACAAGCTGTTCTACAACGCTTACGTATACACCATGAATGAGGACATAGACTGGCCGGACGATGCCCCGGAGGAGGAAGAGGGGCAGCTTCACTGGGTAAATGCCGTGGCTGTGAAGGACGGCAGGATCCTGGCGGTGGGCGACTACGGAGAGATGGAATCGTTCATTGGCGATGATACAGAAAAAATCGACCTTAAGGGCAAATTTCTGGTCCCCGGTTTCATAGACATACACCACAGCCCGGTGATGAGGCTGGAAGAGAAGCTTCGCGGACCTCTGGACGGAGACGATGTGAGGGATGAAGAGGACGTTCAGGATAAGCTGGACCTTGAGGTGGAGAAGGAAAGCTTCGATCCCATCTTCGGCACCACGGAAGTCACCGTGGAGACCCCCGAGGAAGAGGAGATTGAGGAAGATGAGGTTGAGGAAGAAGAGCCGGAAGAGGAATTCGAGGAAGATCGCGATGAAGAAGAACCCGCATATGTAATGCCTTCAGATGATTTCCTCCAGGCGTTCAGGGAAGAGATGGAAGCCCTGGGAGACCACGGCATCACCTCGGTTCTCAACATTAAGACCCCCAATGAGTTAGAACTGGAATTCGAGGATCAGCTCATCGAACTGTACTCAGAAGGCACACCCTGTCCCAGATTCTACGGATCCCTCTACGTGAACCTTCCGGTATTCCCTCAGGCAGTAAGGTCGGTGCTCCTGCAGAGACGCACCAAGTGCACTGAAATGGATGGAATGGTGGTGAACGAGGTCCTGTACCTTTCTGTTGACGGGGCCGCACCGAAGCATCTGGACAGACACAGCCTTGCCGATATCATGGTAGAGGCCGCCGACAGAGGATTCACCTACTATATAGAGGCTGCCACAAAACATGATCTGATAGAAGTCTATGAGGCGGTGGATGAGCTGAGGAACAGGGGCCACAAAAACACGGTGATCGTCGCCTGCGACTTGGAACTGGACGGGGAGACCATGTCCCGCTTCAGCTCCAGCCAGACGGTACTTAAGACCTGGGAGCCCGTGATCACCGGCATGAGCTTCTTCGAGGGGCACATGGGTGATATCGGGGACGCCATGGATCACATGACCATCGAGGCGGCCAGGATCCTGGGCCTGGATGAAGAACTGGGCACGGTGGAAAAGGGCAAGCGCGCAGACTTCGCCATCTTCGACGAAGATCCCTACACCCTGACACCTGCAGAGCTTTCCAAGGCATACTGTGATATGACAGTGGTGAACGGAGAGATCGTTCACGATGTGGAAAGAGAGAATGAAGATTTCCTCATGGATATGATGCTTCACTCAAGATAAAATACGATAACCATAACAAAAAACAAATACCCGCCAGGTGACTGGCGGGTATTTGCATGAAAAGAACTATTCTGATTATGTTGCTATGTACACACGAGCGGCGGAATTTGGAGGAACGCCGTCCGCATTCATTTTGATGAAATGCCGGCAGGGGTAACGCACACACTAGGTTGGTCTGCAGACTCAGAAGGGTTGGCTGAGTCCAAGGAAAGGTGTTACGATAGATGAGTTACCCGGTATGCACGCCGAAAGGTTTTAGCGATCCGAGCCTGCCGGAAAAAGCGAGGTCATGTAGTGCCCTACATAACACCGTAATTATAAACCCAGTCGAGAAAACCGTCAACATAAAGTTTTGTTATATAAAACAATTTGTATAGAATAAAACTATGGAACAAAACAATAACGGCCCCGGAGGGCCGTGAATTTATGATGTGGGGCAGATGTTTTGAGGTAAACAAAAGAGCGGACTTTTGAAAGTCCGCTCTTTAGCATTTCAGTTAAGGCAATTGCAAAACTTATTCGCTTAAGTACTGGTCGATGGATGCTGCGGCAACTTTGCCTGCTCCCATGGCCTTGATTACTGTAGCTGCGCCTGTTACAGCGTCGCCGCCGGCATAGATGCCATCACGGTTTGTAGCTGCGCCTTCGTCTGTTCCGATACCGCCCTTGGCGTTAGCGTCAAGGTTCTCGGTGGTGTCGAGGATCAGGGTGTTCAGCTTGGTTCCGATGGACATGATGACCATATCAACGGGAATCTCAAAGTTGGAGCCCTTCTTCTCAACGGGTCTTCTTCTTCCGGAAGCATCGGGTTCGCCAAGCTCCATCTCTACGCATTCGATGGATCTTACGTTTCCGTTCTCATCCCCGTGGATCTCAACAGGGTTGTTGAGAAGCTTGAAGATGATGCCTTCTTCCATGGCGTGGTGAACTTCCTCAGCTCTTGCGGGAAGCTCTGTCATGGAACGACGGTAGATGATGTAGACCTCGCTGGCGCCCATACGCTTAGCGCATCTTGCAGCGTCCATGGCAACGTTTCCGCCGCCTACTACTGCGATCTTGTCGCCGTGCATGATGGGTGTGTCGTATTCGGGTCTGTAAGCCTTCATCAGGTTGATCCTGGTGAGGTACTCGTTGGCGGAGCATACTCCGATGAGGTTCTCACCGGGGATGTTCATGAAGGACGGAAGGCCTGCGCCGGTTCCGATGAAGACGGATTCATAGCCGCCCTCTTTCATGAGCTCGTCAACTGTGAAGGATCTGCCTACGACTGCGTCAGTTACGAACTTGACGCCCTTTTCCTCCAGCTTGGAAACTTCCATAGCTACGATCTCCTTGGGGAGACGGAACTGAGGAATACCATATACCAGTACGCCGCCGGTCTTGTGAAGAGCTTCGTAGACTGTTACGTCATAGCCCTTGTTGATCAGGTCGCCTGCGCAGGCAAGGCCTGCAGGGCCGGAACCGATGATGGCGACTTTGTGACCGTTGGACTCTGCCTTGGGCACTTCTACGTCTCCGAAGTTTGCTGCGTGCCAGTCTGCTACGAATCTTTCAAGTCTTCCGATAGCGACAGACTCGCCCTTAACTTCGTGAACGCACTTGCCCTGGCACTGTGTTTCCTGGGGGCAGACTCTTCCGCAGATAGCGGGAAGGGAGCTGTCCTGGGAGATAACATCGTATGCGCCCTCGAAGTCTCCTTCGGCAACGCGTGCGATGAAATCAGGGATCTTGATGTTTACGGGGCATCCGGAGACGCAGGGTTTTTTGCGGCATCTAAGGCAGCGCATGGCCTCGTTGATGGCCTGCTGCTCAGAGTAGCCTGTGCATACTTCCAGGAAGTTCTTGTTTCTTACGTCAGGCGCCTGCTCCGGCATCGGGTTCTGTGAATGTACTAAATTAATCATTGTAACGAACACCTCCTGTCAATCTGCAGATATGCTGACGATCTTCAGCTTCCTGTTCTCTGTAGTAAGCTGAACGTCTGATGAGGTCGTCCCAGTCAACCAGCTCGCCGTCGAACTCAGGTCCGTCGACGCACACGAACTTGTCTTCGCCGCCGATCTTGCATCTGCAGCCGCCGCACATTCCGGTGCCGTCGATCATGTAAGCCGTAAGGGATGCAACGGACTTGATGCCGTGCTTCTTTGCGATCTCACAGGTGAACTTCATCATGATGGGAGGACCAACAGCAACTACTTCGTCAAATACGTAGCCCTTTGCAATGAGGTCTTCCAGCTTCTGGGTGGTGAACATCTTCTCACCGTAGGAACCGTCGTCGGTAACTACGAATACGTGATCGTCTCCAAGGTTCTCTTTTAATTCTTCTTCAAGAATGACCAGATCCTTGTTCTTGAAACCTTCGATCATGTAGGTGTCGACTCCTGCAGCTTTCATTCCGCAGGCAAGGGGATATGCAAGGGCATTTCCTGTACCGCCGCCGATTACGCAGACGCTCTTAAGTCCTTCCATGTGGGTGGGCTTGCCGAGAGGGCCTACGATGTCAGCGAAGCAGTCGCCGACTTCCAGCTGATCCATGAGCATTGTGGTCCTGCCAACTGCTGCGTAGATCAGATCGATGGTTCCGTCTTCTGAATTGTGTCCGGCCATGGTGAGAGGAATTCTCTCACCATATTCATCAGTTCTCAGGATGATGAACTGACCGGGTTTGGCATGTTTTGCAACAAGGGGAGCATAGATCCTCAGCCAAACCATATTGTCATTAAGTCTTCTTTTCCAAGTGACTTCAAATCTCTTATAATCTGCCATCAGTTTATCCTCCTTCCTTATTTCTCAAAACTATCTTCTCTGTGCTTCAGTTCGTCATATCTGCCGAGAGCTATCTTTTCACCCTTTGTGAAGAGTTCTTCTGCTCTCTCGGGGAACTTGAGCATCAGGGAGTTGTAACGAACTTCGCCCATGATGAAGTCTCTGTAGGAGTCTGTGGGCTTGTGAGAATCAACTGTAAGCGGATTCTCGCCGGCTTCGGCCTTCCTCGGGTCGAACCTGAGCAGGTTCCAGTAACCGGATCTTACAGCCTTCCTCATCTCCTGCATGGAGCGGTTCATACCGGCCTTGACACCGTGGTTGATACAAGGTGCGTAAGCGATGATCAGGGAAGGTCCGTCGTAAGCTTCAGCTTCCTTCAGGGCTCTTACTGTCTGCTCCGGATTAGCGCCCATTGCGATCTGTGCAACGTATACATATCCGTAAGCCATGGCGATCTGAGCCAGATCCTTCTTCTTCACGGACTTACCTGCAGCTGCGAACTTAGCAACAGCTCCGATAGGTGTGGACTTGGAGGACTGTCCGCCTGTGTTGGAATAGACCTCTGTGTCGTATACCATGACGTTTACGTTCTCGCCGGAAGCAAGTACGTGGTCAACGCCGCCGTAGCCGATGTCATATGCCCAGCCGTCTCCTCCGAAGATCCATACTGAGGGTTTGGTCAGCATGTCTTTGTTCTCGACTACATACTTGGCATCTGCAGAATCAAGAGCTTCGCAAGCTTCAACGAGAGCGTCTCCGGTCTTTCTGGCGCCGTCAACGTCGTCCATCATAGCAAGCCATGCCTTAGCCTGGTACATACCGGTCTCTTCAGCAAGACGTGTTACAACGGTCTTCATCTCGTTTCTTCTGGTCTTCATGGCTGTAGCCATACCGAAGCCGTACTCTGCGTTATCCTCGAAGAGGGAGTTGGACCAAGCGGGTCCCTTACCTTCTCTGTTCACTGTGTAAGGTGTGGAAGGTGTGGAAGCTCCCCAAATGGAGGTACATCCTGTAGCGTTGGCGATGAACATTCTGTCGCCGAAGAGCTGAGTGATCAGCTTAGCGTAGGGAGACTCTCCGCATCCCGGGCAAGCGCCGGAGAATTCCATGAGAGGAGTCTTGAACTGTGATCCCTTGACGGTATCAACAGCGAAAGGTGTCTCCTTGTCGGCAATGTTCTTGTACAGGTAATCGAATTTCTTCTGCTGCTTGTGCATGAATTCGTCTTCCGCAGGAGCCATCTCGATGGCTTTCTTTCTTGCGGGGCAGACTTCTGCGCAGGATCCGCATCCGGTGCAGTCCATAAGTGACCAGCCAAGGGTGAACTTCATGTTCTTCATGCCCTTCATCTGGGATACGCCCTTGCAGTCCGGTCCGCAGCCCATCTCGTTCTTCAGACCTTCTGCCTCGTCCTCTGTCATGACGAAGGGTCTTACTACTCCGTGGGGGCATACGATGGAGCACCAGTTGCACTGCATGCAGTTTGTGGGATTCCACATGGGAAGATCCGCAGCGATTCCTCTCTTCTCAAAAGCAGCTGTGCCGTTGGGCATCATACCGTCTGCTGTTGATAAGAACTGGGATACGGGAACCTTGTCTGCTGTGAGGTTGGCTTCCGGTACCAGGATGTTGTTGAGGAAATCTGTGTGGAAATCGTCTCTTCCTACAAGCTTCGGAGCGGGAGCATCATCGGGAAGTCCCTTCCAGCTTTCGGGAACTGTTACCTTGTGGATGTGGTTGAGACCTGCATCTACAGCCTTGCAGTTCATGTCGACGATATCCTGACCCTTCCTGCCGTAGGTCTTCTTAATGGCAGCCTTCATGTATTCCTCAGCCTTGTCGATGGGAATGATGTCAGCCAGCTTGAAGAAAGCAGCCTGAAGGATGGAGTTAGTTCTTCTGGCACCGAGACCGATCTCCTTGGCAAGGGTCACAGCGTCGCAGGTGTAGAACTGAACGTTATTCTCAGCGATGTATCTCTTGACCTTGTTGGGAAGGTGCTCTTCCAGCTCTTCGTCATTCCATACGCAGTTGAGAAGGAAGAATCCGCCGGGTTTGACGTCCTGTACCATCTCATACTTGTAGAGATATGCTGAGTTGTGGCAGGCTACGAAGTCAGCCTGTTTTACATAATATGTGGATCTGATGGGCTGGTCGCCGAATCTCAGGTGAGAGATGGTAACGCCGCCGGACTTCTTGGAGTCATACTGGAAGTAGGCCTGAGCCTTCATGTCAGTGTGGTCGCCGATGATCTTGACGGAGTTCTTGTTGGCGCCGACAGTACCGTCAGCTCCAAGTCCCCAGAACTTGCAGGCGTGTGTTCCCTTGGGAGCAACGTCCGGGTTGCAGGATCCGTGGATGGAGAGGTTGGTGACGTCGTCGTAGATGGAAAGTGTGAATTCCTTCTTCGGCTCGTCTGCCCAAAGGTTCTCGTAGCAAGCGAGAACGTCGCCGGGCTGTACGTCCTTGGAACCAAGGCCGTATCTTCCGCCGCATACCAGGCACTGATCGAATTCAGTTCCCTTGAGAGCGGTAACGATGTCGATGTAGAGAGGTTCGCCCAGAGATCCGGGTTCCTTGGTCCTGTCGAGAACAGCGATCTTCTTCACTGTCTTGGGCAGTACCTTAAGGAGATACTCTGTGGACCAGGGTCTGTAAAGATGTACCTCTACGATACCGACCATCTTGCCCTGAGCGCTGAGCCAGTCGATGACTTCTTCTGCGCACTCGCAGATGGAACCCATGGCTACCAGCACTTCTGTTGCTTCGGGATCACCGTAGTAGTTGAAGGGCTTGTAGTTGGTGCCGATCCTCTTGTTAACTTCTTCCATGTAGGAGTTAACGATGTCAGGTGTTGCAAGATAGGTGGGGTTGCAGGCTTCTCTGTGCTGGAAGAATGTCTCCGGCTGTTCAGCGGAACCTGTGGTGTGAGGATGGTTGGGGTTCAGGGCGTGATCCTTGAACTTCCTTACCTCGTTCCAGTCCACCATTTCCTTGAGTTCGTCATAATCCCAGACTTCGATCTTTTGCTGTTCGTGGGACGTTCTGAATCCATCGAAGAAGTGAAGGAAGGGAACGTGAGCCTTGATAGCGGAAAGATGTGCTACTGCAGCCAGGTCCATTGCCTGCTGAACTGAGTTGGAAGCAAGCATAGCGAATCCTGTCTGACGGCAGGCCATGACGTCGGAGTGGTCTCCGAAAATGTTAAGAGCGTGGGTGGATACCGCACGTGCAGCTACATGGAAAACAGCGGGAACAAGTTCGCCGGCCATCTTGTACATGTTGGGGATCATAAGGAGAAGTCCCTGGGATGCTGTGAAGGTGGAAGTGAGGGCACCTGCGGAAATAGCTCCGTGGACTGCACCTGCAGCTCCTGCTTCAGACTGCATCTCTACGATCTTGACCTTCTCGCCGAACATGTTGATACGGTCGTTGGCAGCCCATTCGTCCATGTTTTCAGCCATGGGTGAGGAAGGTGTGATCGGGTAGATCGCAGCGACCTCGGAGAAGGCGTATGCTACATGAGCGGCGGCGGCGTTGCCGTCCATTGTCTGTAATCTTCTCATGTTTAGTCCTCCTCTCTGATTCCCAGAGCTTCGCGCTGAGCGAAGATGTATTCAGGAACTACCTGTTCCTTGATTACGTTTCTCGGGCATATGTACTGGCAAACGTGGCAGTCTTCGCAGATCTCGGGGTCGATGATCGTGTGAGTGCCGTCCTCGTAGATGGCCAGGTTCGGGCAGTTGACCTTGCAGTCTTCGCAGAACAGGCATCCTGTGCCGCAGACCTGAGCCTTGGTAGCCGGATCATCCTCGGATGAGCAGGCAACGAGCTTGAGTCCCTTGTAGGGCACGATGGTGATGAGGTGCTGAGGACAAGCGAATGTGCAGTCCTTGCATCCTACGCACTTGTCAGGATCGACCTTTGCTATGCCGTTCTCAACGTGGATAGCGTCATAGCGGCAGACTTCTGTGCACTTGCCGCAACCGAAGCAGCCTGTGTGGCAGAGTCCAAGCGCCTTGAGATCAAGTCTGGCAGCTTCGTCACAGGTGGAAACTCCCATCTGCTGAAGCTTGTAGTTGGTCCTTCCGTCTCCGGAGCATCTTACGAATGCTACGTTTGACTTAAGAACTGTCAGGTCATGAAGAGTATCAACGATGATCTTCTTCTTGCACTTGACTGTGCAGGCCATGCATCCTACGCACTTGTCGTAGTCGATGACCGCATGATTGTTAACGATGTGTACAGCGTTCTCGGGACAAGCCTGTTCGCAAGCTCCGCAAGAAATGCAGCCGTATCCGCATGTGGCTCTCACCACCTGCTCGTCTTCCTCCGTGGATGAGCAGGGAATGAAGTTTGTCGCATCAGCAGGGATCATCTTGATCAGGTGCTGAGGGCAGACTCCCTCTTTGGCGCAGTCGCCACAGCCGTTGCATTTCTCGGGGTCAATAACGATCTTGCCGTCCACCAGCTTCATAGCCCCTTCCTTGCAGGACTCGATGCAGGAGCCTACGCCTACGCAGCCGCTCTTGCACTCGCCTCTTAAGAAACCGGACTCACAAGCCTCTTTGCAGGATGCACACCCGGTAAAGCGTGCTTTGCCTGCAGCGCTGCCGGCACATGCGACGAAAGCGATGAGCTTTTCTTCCGCTGCCGGAGCCATTTCGGTTTTCATAACAATTGCCTCCTTGAAATAGTTATTGGTTTAACCCGCGTGAGCGGATCTTACTTACTTATTACCGGCTCTAAGGCACGGTAAATTTGCACCACAAAGATGCACTATAATATTACTCCTTAAGTGTTGCAAAAGTCAACAAAATGGGCACCGTGTATCATCAAAAAAACACGATGCCCAATAGGGTTTCGGGATTCTCGGACCCTAAACAGATGTTAGGTCTGACTAATGGGTTTTTTGCTCCTTTTCGTAGGCGCAAAAAACCTTATTCGCAGCTTTCTTTGACATCATCCTGTCCAGCAGCTGCTCGTAAACGGGACGGCCTCCAAGACCCTCCGCCACTATGTAGCTTATGAGAGCCACAAGGGACAGGGGCAGCAGGTTGCTCAGGGCCCCGGTCATCTCTGAAATGAGGATGACCCCGGTGAGAGGGGCTCTCACCACGGAGCTGAACATTCCGGCCATGCCCACTATGACGTAGAAGCCGATGTTCAGGTCCTCCATGCCGAAGGCGGGGGATGCCACAGAGGTGAACAGGCCGCCGGTCAGGGCGCCCATGACCAGAAGTGGCAGGAAGATGCCTCCGGGAGCTCCCGTGGAAAAGCTGAACACGCAGAAGACGAATTTGACTAAAAGCAGGATCCCAAGCATTCTGGCGTCGATGCGGCCCCAGCCGGTCTCTTCGATCAATCCGTGGCCGGAACCCAGGGCCGGGGAGAATACATAAGCCATGAGGATCACCGCAAGTACGGCCAGCACAGCCTTGAGCCAGGCGGGATGAAGCTTGTCCATAAGGTCCTGGGCCAGGGCGATGGAGGCGTTGTATAGCACTCCCAAGGCTCCGAGAAGGACGCCCAGGAGGATGATCATCCAGTAATCCGCAAGCCTCGGGCCTGAGAATGAAAAGATGGTGATCACCGGCCTAAGTCCGAAGATGAAGGATGAGATGAAATCCGCAACTATGGTAGCTGCCAATGTGCTTAGGAGGATCTTGGAATCGAAGACTCTGTATATTTCCTCCAGCACGAACACAAGGCCCGCAAGAGGTGCGCCGAAAGCCGCAGCCAGACCTGCGCCGGCCCCTGCTGCCACCAGCATACGCTCCTCAGAGGTCAGCCGGCCTCTCAGCCTGGAGAAACCCTTGCCGGTCATGGCTCCAAGCTGGATTGACGGGCCTTCACGTCCCAGGGCCAGTCCGCTTCCGATGGCCATGAGACCGCCCAGGAACTTGAGAAGGAGCACCCTCCACCAAACGGGCTTGATCTTTCCTTCGAACTCGCCTTCCACCTGGGGTATGCCGGATCCTGAGATCAGCGGCTCCCACTTGAGGAAAAGAGACACTAGGACGGCGAAAATCACCAGGATGCCTATGCCCAGGGGGATGGCCCACTGGGGGCGGTCCTCTCCTGAGATGAACCAGTTTCTCAGATAGTCCATCTTGGACAGGGCGAACCTGAAGGAGGATACCACCACTCCTACGAGGGCGCCAACGGCCGCACCTTCCAGGATTATCCTGTATTTTAAAGTGCCGAGAGCACTGAGCGCCCTCGGCATGATGTTAGCGTTAAGTTTTTTGAGCTTGTTTGATCTGTAACTCATAGGTTCAGGCTACACTCCGGAAATGAATTATCTCACGAAGACCTTGGGAAGTCTCTGGCCCAGGGCGCAGGTGATCTCGTAGTTGATGGTGCCTGTAGCGTGAGCGATGTCGTCAGCGGACACGGTGTTCACGCCGTCGGAGCCCATTACGATGACCTCGTCTCCCATCTTGACGTCAGGAACGTCGGTTACGTCGATCATGCACTGGTCCATGCAGATGTTCCCTGCGATGGGGCAGACCACGCCGTTTACGATGACCTTGGCATTGGGAGAATAGGGACGGGGATAACCGTCAGCATAGCCAAGAGCGATGGTAGCGATCTTGGAGGGGCGCTTGGAGATGAACTTCCTGCCGTAGCTTACGGAGAAGCCCTCGCCGACTTCCTTGAGATGTACGATGTTGGCCTTGACGGACATTACAGGCTTCAGGCTGAGCTGAGCTCTGTCCACCTCGTCAGAGGGATAAAGTCCGTAGAGGATGATGCCTGCGCGGCAAGCGTCGTAGTGGACCTCGGGGATCTCCATGATGGATGCGGAGTTTGCAAGAGTCTTCATGGGGATGCGGATGCCTGCGTTGGCCAGCGCATCGCAGAGTCTGTCGAACTTCTCCTTCTGACCATAGGCGTAGGTCTTGTCCACGATGTCAGCTACGGACATGTGGCTGAAAATTCCCACGATCTTGGTGTTGGGAAGCTCGTTGATCTTTCTGATGTCAGCGATGGCGCCATCGATATCGGTGGCCTGGTAGCCGATGCGGCCCATGCCTGTGTCGCAGACCAGAAGGATCTTGGCCAGCCTGCCCTGGCGTCCGGCCTCGTCGTCGAAGGCCTTGGCGTTCTGAGAATCGCAGCAGGCAACAGTGATGTCGTACTTGATGACGGTGTCAGCGTACATGGAGGGTGTCAGACCCAGCATGATGATGTCTTCCTTGAAGCCGGCGTCTCTTAAGACGATGGCTTCGTGAAGAGTGGCTACTGCGAATTTTTTGCAGCCCTTCTTCTGGAGGACCTGGGCGAACTTCACGGAACCGTGGCCGTAGGCATCGGCCTTGATGACTCCGATGAGCTCTGCATCTCCGATCTTCTCCTTGATGCGGTCGATATTGTATTCCAGATTGGTGAGATTGATCTCAGCCCATACCGGTCTTAAAGCTTCTTTGAACATGATGTTTCTCCTTGATAAGTTGCAATAAAATCTTCATACATTGTAGTACTCTAAAGGTCGCATTTCAAGATTTTCCGCAAAAAATCAGAGCCGGAACTTGCCGACTCTGGTTTTGGAACTAATTGTTCATGGGAAGTGCGGCCTTGAAAGTTACCTTGCCGTCTGCACAGTCCACGCTGATTACCCCTGAGTGACCTTGAACTATGGCCCGGGCTATAGCAAGCCCCAGACCGTAGTGGCCGCTGCCGCCGGTCCTGGCCTCGTCGGTCCTGTAGAACCTTTCGAAGAGCTTGTCCCGCACATCTTTGGGGATCTCCGGACCGGAGTTTGTGACGCTGAGCACCGCCTGGTGCCTGTCGGTCCTGAGGGATATATCAACGCTGTCGCCACCCTGGGAGTGGGAGATGGCATTGTCTATGAGGATGGCCGTAAGCTGCCTCAGCTGCCCGGCATTTCCCTGGATATGGATGCCCTCTTCAATGTTGCTCTCAAGTCTGAGCCCCTGTTCGAAGGCTATGCTCTCGAAGGGCAGAGCCTCGCCGGTGACCAGGTTGGACAGGTCCAGATCCTCCTTGGAAAGAGTGCCGTTCTCCGCCCTGGAAAGCTCCAGAAGCTGGGTCACCAGGACTCCCATCCTCTGGTTTTCGTACTGGACGTTGGAGAGCCACTGGTTGTCCTCCCCTACATCCCGGGACAAAAGCTCCAGGTTGGAGTTCATCACTGCAATGGGGGTCTTCAGCTCGTGACCTGCGTCTGAAATGAACTGCTTCTGCCTCTGATCGTTCTCTTCCAGAGGCTTTATTATGCGCTTGGAAAGTATGAGGGCCAGGAAGAACACCAGCACCGCCGATATCCCGAAGGATATGAAGGCATATTTAAGGAAGGTCTCCATGCTGTCTCTCACCACGGTGTTGTCCATGAAGGCCACCAGGGTGCAGTCGTCCTTCTCTGTGACCTTGTAGATCAGGTCTCCTTCGGAGCCTTGGGTCTTGCCGGACACCAGGATCTCGACTGCCATGGAGCTTATGTCATCCTCGGAGTATACCTCGCCGTTGCCGCAGCCGGTGATGATGGGCTCTCCGTTCTCGTCGAAAGCTGTGTAGTAGAAGGATGATACCGCAAAAGCATGGAGATCCCTGTCATCTCTAATGGCAGGAGGAAGCATGTCATCTCCGGGATCGTTATCATAGAAGTCATCGTCCTCGGGGTCGTCATCTTGATTGCGGGACTCTTCGAATTCACTGCCGTCCCAGGAGCTGGGGCCGTGGGGCCCGCCGGGAAATGCCGACATCTGAGACTGGCTGTAGGTTCCATAGTCTCCGCCGTAGCCGCCGCCAGCTTCCATGATCGCCTGGTCCAGTCTGAAATCATCGGAGAACCTTTCCAGCATGCCTCGGTTCTCCTTGGAGAGCTCACGGTAGCTGGAGCCGTATATCATTCCTGTCATGATCAGAAGGAACAGCAGAAGTGCCGCCATGATGGCGACGATTATCTTGATTCTTGATCGCTTAAACATTTTGGTCCCCCTGAGCATCGTCGTATCTCAATTCGTAGCCTATGCCCCGCACAGCCTTGATCTGGGTGCGGGCGTGGATGAAGGCAAGTTTTTTGCGGGTGAAGGACATATAGACCTCCACGTTGTTGTACTCCGCCTCGTTTTCGTAGCCCCAGATCTTGAGGGCCAGCTGCTCACGGGTCAGGATGGAGCCTTTGTTGGACATGAGGTATTCCAGGATCCGATATTCCTTCTCCCCCAGGCGGACGGAATGTCCGTTTGAAGAACAGGTCAAAAGGGCAGAGTTGGTATTGAGAGTGATGTCGCCGAAACTGAGCTCGTCGTCCTTTGTATCGTAGTTCCTCCTGAGGAGGGCGCGGATCCTGGCCAGAAGCTCCTTGGACATGAAGGGCTTGGTCAGGTAGTCGTCGGCGCCTGCATCCAGGCCTGTGACCTTGTCGTCGATCTCGCTCTTGGCGGTGAGCATCAGGATGGGGGTCTTGATCACCTTCTTCCGGGCGCTTCTTGCGACCTGGAAGCCGTTGAGTTCAGGCATCATCACGTCCAGCACCGCACAGTCGTAGACCTCCGTCTCCAGAGCCTCCAGAGCAGACAAGCCGTCCTCGAAATGATCCACGTCATATTTTTCCTGGCGGAGAAGCTCGATGAGAGCCTGCGCCATGCGTTTTTCGTCTTCTGCAAGAAGTATTTTCATTACCCCCACCTCCGTATGGTAATGATTATATCAAGGTAGATTGAAGAAATATTGAAGGGTTGCTGAGAAATGTATTAAATTTGTGTCTCCTCCAGCCCGTCCTCGTCCAACCGGTACACTTTGTCGGCTACTTCTCTGATGTATTTCCGGTCGTGGGATACGCTGATCATGGCTCCTCCGAAGCCCGCCAACATGGCTCTGACCACCGGTCCTGACAGGGGCGAGAAGTTCCTTGTGGGCTCGTCCAGCAGCAGCACGTCCGCCCCAGACAGGGTCAGGCTGAGAAGGATGAGCTTACCCTTCTGGCCGCTGGAAAGCTCCCCGATACGCCTCTTCATATCGTCCGGGGTGAATCTTAGGGAGGCCAGCCTGTTGTATATCAGGACGCTCTCCTCCTTGCTTCCGTCCTTCGTGAGATACTCCTCAGGAGTCTTATACATGGGGAGGACCTCCTCGTAATCCTGAGGCATGTAGGCCAGGCTGATCCCGTGACGCTTCTGGATCCGGTCCCGGATGACCTTGAGAAGAGTGGTCTTGCCCGTGCCGTTTTTGCCGATGATGCAGATCTTGTCACTGCTGTAGACCTGAAGAGCCACGTCTTTTGAGAGAAGTTTCCCCTGATCCTCCGTCGTGAGCCTGTCCAGCTTCAGATCAAGAACCTGCTTCCCGGCGTGGATCTCCGGCTCGTAGCCGAACATGAGGTTGATCTCCCGCTCATAGTGAGGATAGTCCGTCATGGTTTCCCTTTGCTTATCCAGCCGGCGACCCTGAGATTGTACCGCGTGCATCTTTTTCTTCAGCAGTCTGCCTCCGGAGGGATCCCGCCTGGATATATTTCTCTGGTCACGCTCCACCTTCTGGTAGATCCTGCGCCACTTCTCCTCGGCGGCCTCCTGTTCCCGGCGCTCCAGCTTCGCCTGAGATTCCTGCAGCTCGAAACTGTGGAGCCTCTTTTCCACATACTCTCTGTAGGGCATGTTGGCTACGGTATGGCGGGGAAGGGTCTTGTGGTTCAGCTGCTCGATGTGTATCACCCGGTTGGCGGTCCTCTCGATCAATGTCTCGTCGTGGGAAACGAAAAGTATTCCCTCTTTCCTTTTATTGATGAAATCCTCCAGCCATTCCAGCGTCTCGATGTCTATGTCGTTTGAGGGCTCATCCAGGAGCAAAACACTGGGGTCCGAGACCAGTATCCTGGCCAGCTGGACCTTGATCCTCTCGCCGCCGGACAGGGTACCCATCTTCTGGCTCGCGTAGTACATGTCGCCCGGGATCCCAAGAGTTTTCGAGAGAAGGGCAAGTTCTCTGGGAGTCGCCTCTAAGAATCGGGGCTCCTCTGACATGAACTCATAGACGGAGAGATTCTTTTGCTCCCGCGTCAGCTCCTGGGACAGGTACGCAAGATTCTCGTTCTTTATGATCCTGCTGCCCCTGGCCTCCGCATAGTCTGCTATGAGTCCGGGGTCATAGATCCACTTCAAAAGAGTGGACTTCCCTTCGCCCTCCTCTCCGATGATCACGATCTTGTCTCCGGGATTCACTGCGAAGGACAGACCGTCTATGAGTACGCGGTAGTCCTTGTTATGTATCAACTTTAGGTCATTTATCTGAAGCATAGTGTGCGCCTCCAAGCAAAGTATCCAAAAAGCCGCCCCGTTTCCGAAGCGGCTATGCATCGATCTGAGTGGTTTCACGTCGGCAAAACCAGGCGCAGCCCTATAACACAAAAGAGGCCGAGGATGCACAGGCAGTCGGAAACACGCAAAAAACAGCTTTGATCATTGACTGTAACGGTTTCCTTCTTACCTGCTTGTCACGCCCCTGTACCTCCTGTCGGTCATTTCATTATCAATGACATTATACACGGATGATCACAGGTTATCAAGCACTCTGCCATTAAAGCATAAAAAAGCAGGATGCTTCCTCCGAAACATCCTACAGTACTTGGTGACCCGTACAAGACTTGAACTTGTGACCTTCTGGTTGTCACCCAGACGCTCTCCCAGCTGAGCTAACGGATCTCAATTGTCCGGGAATTACCCGGGCAGGTATTAAGTTTTCGAAGTGGTGATCCGTCGCGGGCTCGAACCGCGGACCTTCTGGTTGTGACCCAGATGCTCTCCCAATTGAGCTAACGGATCCCGCCCAATTAGAATACCACAAGCGATGAGAATTGTAAAGAAGGGATTTTTTGCGCCCTATTACGCGATTGCACCGGACAGGATCAGGAGCAAAAGATTGTTGTCGTAAAGGTCCTGGGCGAAGATGGAGCCGTCGAACCAGCCCATGATCTGGGACACGGAACCGGGGGCCACCACACTGGCCACGGGGAACAGCAGCGCCAGGAACAGGAACACCATGAAGACTCCCATGAGGATGCCCATGATGAGACCCAGGAACCAGTCGACAGAACCGGTGAAGCCTTCCTTTTCCCTGGAGGACTTGACCATTTTGTGGAGGATGCCCACCACGATCCTGATCCCCAGGAAAATGATGATGAAGGACAGCACCGCCCATGCGGTGTGGTTGATGTTGGTGGCGGCGCTGTCGATGGCGGAATCCGCCGCGCCGGTCTCCCTGAAAAATCCCGGGAGGGCGTTATACATGTCGCTTCCCTGCCACTTGGAAACCAAAAGATCCATGATCTTGAGGCGTGAGGCCTTGCCCAGGGAGCTGTTCTCGATGAGGCTGCCCAGGGGCCCCGCTCCGAAGTAAGCGATGACAATGGAAGCTACACCCTTGAGAAACATGGCAAGGATGTGCATGAAGCCTTTACGCATGCTGATCAAGAGCGTAAGGGCGAATATCAAAAGCAGTATCAGATCCAGTATCAAAGCTTCCTCCTGCGCAAAAAAATCACGTCCCCACTTCCCGCTCTCCGGCCTACAGGTCGGTTATATCCAGGTCGGGGACCACAGTGATATCGTAATCCGGGAACATTCCGGAAACTTCCTTATATATCTCGCTGATGCAGTCATCTCTGTTGTAGTCGAAGGACAGCACCACGTCGAAGCGCATCTTGCGGGTCTCGCGGTTCAGATAGAAGCCGTGCATCTGAAGGGCATAGTCGTGAGCCATGACGGTCTCCAGGACTTTGCGCCTGATGTCCATGGCCTCCTGATCAGAGGTGTTCTGGGAATAGATGCTGATGCCCGTAAGGTAGACGCCGGTCTCCTTGAGGACGCTCTTTACCAGCCTGCGGTCCATCTCATCGATCTGTGCAGCGGTCAGAGTATCCTTGACCTCCACGTGAACGGAGCCGTAGAGCATCTCGGGACCGTAGTTGTAGAGGATAAGGTCGAAGGCCCCCTGAACGTCGGGGTCCTCCACCAAGACTTCCTTGATCCTGCGGACCAGTTCACCATCCTCCCGCTTACCCAGAATATCGGAAACAGTATCCAGCACCATTTCGATACCGCTCTTGATGATGAAGATGGAGATCATGACGCCAACGTAGGCTTCAAGGCTCAAGCCTGTAGCCAGGAAGATCACTGCGGACGCAAGAACAGATGCAGAGATCAGAGCGTCGAAGGTGGCATCGGAGCCGGAAGCGATCAGGGAACCGGAGTTCACCTCGATTCCCTTGGCCTTCACGTAGTGGCCCAGGGCCAGCTTAACGATGACTGCCGCAGCGATTATGATAAGAGATATTATGGAATAGTCCGCAGCCTCCGGGGTTAAGATCTTCTTTACGGATTCCACCAGGGAGGTGAGACCTGCGTAGAGCACGATTCCCGCCACCAGAAGGGCTGTGATGTATTCGGTCCTTCCGTGACCCAAGGGGTGCTTCTTATCCGGCGCCTTGCCCGCCAGTCTGGTACCGATTATGGTGATGATGGAGCTCAGCATGTCGGTCATGTTGTTTACGGCGTCCAGTATTACTGCGATGGAGTTGGACGCAAGACCGATGACCATCTTAAAGGCGGCCAGACCCAGATTGGCCAGAATGCCTATGATGCTTGTCCTTATGATGACCTTGCCGCGGGATGCGGCCTGATCCTGAAGGGAAGCCTCGCTTCCCGGAATATTGTTGTTGAATTCCTTATCTGACATGATATTCCGCTTCTCTTATCAATACTAAGCAATAACGCACCCTTTATTCTACCACAGAGGAAGGCAAAGTAACAAATTTTTTGTGCCAAAAGAGGTAATGAGTTATGTACTGCCATGCATTTTGTATCCAAAATGCGGTTGAAAACATGGCCCTGCTATGGTACAATGTAGACTACGTCAATAGGGGCAAAAAATGGAAAGATCAACGGCAGTACCCGCTTCAGACAAGAGCATAGAATACATGAGAGAGGCCATCCGTGAGGCACGAAAAGCCCTTGAAGAGGGAGAGATCCCCGTGGGAGCCGTCATCGTGCATGAGGGAAAGATCATCGGCCGTGGTCACAACACCACGGAGCAGGATGGAGACCCCTCCGCTCACGCCGAGATCAATGCCATCAGGCAGGCGGGAAGATATCTCAGGGAGACCCTGAGCTGGAGAAGGCTCACGGACTGTCATCTCTACGTCACCATGGAGCCTTGTTCCATGTGTGCAGGAGCCCTGGTTTGGGCCAGGGTGGAGAGCATAACGGCAGGAGTGCCGGATCCCAAGGCGGGAGGCTGCGGTTCAGTACTCAACGTCATCCAGGAGGAGAGGCTGAACCATCAGATCCAGTACAGGGAGCTGGAGGAATGCGCCGAGAAGGATGCCTGCAGAGGCATGCTTCAGGATTTTTTCAGAGAATTGAGAAAGAAGCCCAAGTGGCAAAACAGACATATAAAACCGGAGGATATTATTAAATGAAGAGAACAGGTCGCATATTACTGATCGTAGCTTTAGTTATAATGACTGTGACTCTCAGCTTAGGAACCGCTTTTGCGGATGGAACAGAGGGCGGGCTCAAGCTCGAAAGGACCTATCCCGCTGACGAAGCCACAGGCGCAGTCATCGAGAATTTCGACGTCAAGCTCTACTTCGACGGAGTTCTGACTGACGAGGTGCTGGGAGACAAGAACGACGACTGCTTCGAACTGACGGATGCAGACGGGAACAAGTTTCCCCTGATCGTGCTCTACGATCCCAAGAACCCGGGAGTCATGATGGTGCTCTTCGACTACAACACTGAGAAGCAAGATTCAGAGGGAAACGTCCTCAAAATCAAGGGCGACACGGAGTACACCCTCAAGATCTCCAAGGATCTCATGGCTGACAACGGTGACACCCTGGGACAGGATCAGTCCATCACCTTCAAGACCATCAACCAGAGCAGGAACTCCCTGATCAGCATGGGAATGATGCTGATACTCTATGCAGGTATCATCTTCTTCACCATGAGGAACGCCAAGAAGAAGGCCGAAGATGACAAGAGCACCAACGGCGGTTATCAGCCGGTGAACCCCTATAAGGAAGCCAAGAGGACAGGCAAGTCCGTAGAGGAGATCATCGAGAAGGAAAACAGGAAGAAGGAAAAGGCCGCTCAGAAGGCAGCAAGAGCCGCCGAGGAAGAGGACGATGACGAGGACTACGAACCCTACCTTCCCGAGGGCCACTACAGAGTGAAGTCCCTCCGCACCGTAGCCTCCGGCGGAAGCACATATATAACAGGAAGAAAAGCTGCCGCTGAAGAGAAGGCAGCCAGAGAAGCCCGCTACGCAGCCAATGCCAAGAAGGGCAAGAAAGGAAAGAAAAAATAAAGCTCAGATCTTTTGCGAAGATAAATCTATCCATGGATATTCTGGGGGTCTTGCCCAACGGATATCACGAAGTGGAGACCGTCATGCAGAGCATCGGCCTCATGGACGAGACCGAGGTCATGTGGGAGGAGATCCCGGGAATGGGACAGGTGGAGATCAAGATCACCTGCAACAAGCCTTTTGTGCCTCTTGATGAGAAGAATCTGGCGGCCAAGGCCGTCCGCCTCATGGAGAAGGTGCGCGTTGAGCGTTTCCCGGATGGTGCGAGTCCGGAAGGCAGGGTATCCATAGATATCCAAAAGTCCATTCCGGTGGCCGCAGGCCTGGCCGGGGGAAGCGGTAATGCCGCCTCATGCATGATAGCCCTGAATGAGCTCTGGAACATGGGACTGACCGTGGAAGAGCTTTTGGACCTGGCTGCGGGGCTTGGGGCCGACGTGCCCTTCACACTTCTTAGCCAGGTGTCGGACACGAGATGCGCACTGGGACAGGGCATCGGAGACAAGCTGACAGCAGTGGAGAACAAGCTCGGCATGGATGTTTTGCTGGTCAATCCGGGATTCGGAGTGTCCACGGCGGAAGTTTACAGGGGAATCGATGGGATCCCCGATGAGGAACGGACTCGTCCGGATACGGCAGGGCTCATGGAAGCGCTGGCCGCAGGCGATGAGGACCGGGCCTACAGGGCCATGGGAAACGGGCTGGAGGATTACACCTTGAAGGCCTACCCGGAGGTGGCCCGCATCAAAGAAGAAATGGAAGATACCGAAGGTCTGCTTCTCACCATGATGAGCGGAAGCGGCCCCACGGTCATCGGATTTTACCGAAACGGAGACGACGCGCATAAGGCCGCCCTGGGCTTCAGGAAGGCCGGCTACACCGTCGTCACTGCAGAAAAAGTTTGAAGGGACAATTGAGTGATGATAAATTTCAGTCTGCAAAATCATAAGCCGCTCAGAGAGATCGTTTACGAGGAACTGAAGAGGCAGATCATGGTTGGAGAGATCCAGCCCGGCACCAGGATGATGGAAGTGGAGCTGGCCGATGAAATGGGCGTCAGCCGCACCCCTGTCAGGGAAGCCATCCGCAAAATGGAAAAGGAAGGACTGGTGACCATAGAACCGAGACGCGGAGCCTATGCTTCTGATATTTCGGTTCAGGAGATGGTGGATGTGCTGGAGGTCAGACAGGACCTGGAAGGCATGGCCGCATCCATCGCAGCCAGGAAGATCCAGCCGGAGCAAAAAACTGCCCTCCGGGAGCTTTCTGAACGCTACAAGCGCGCCATCGATTCCGGCGAGGTGAAGGAGATCATCGACCTGGACGAGGAATTCCACAAGAGCATCGTAGGCATCAGCGGCAACAAGACCCTGATCCAGATGGTCTCAAAGCTTCAGGAGCTGTCCCTGAGATTCAGGTACATGTACTATGAAGACTTCTCCAGATTCCAGAATCAGCCTGCGGAGCATCACCTGATCACGGAAGCCATCATAAGCGGCGATTCCGATTCCGCAAGACGCCTGGCCGAGGAGCATCTGTCACATTTGAAACAGTTCGTGGAGCGCGAAGCAGAGAACCTGACCAAGCACTAAAATTGATAAAGAGCAAAATGTAAATTAAAAGATGGCCCGAGGGCCATCTTTTTGTATGCGTCAATGCTGTTAGTTGCCGCCGCCGAAGAACCAGTCGAATATGTTGCCGCCTCCATTGTTGGAGTTGCCGTTATTTCCGGGCTGCTGATTGGGGTCGGTCTCTCCCTGAGAACCATCATCGGCATTTCCGGAAGGCATCTGCTGGTTTGCGGCCTGCTGGAGTTCAGGAGTGGACTCCACCAGTTCCACGTCGTACTTGAGTATCTCATTGTTGCGTACCACGGTGAAGGTGACCACGTCGCCTACCTCGTGGGTCTGGATCAGAGAGATCAGCTGAGAGGAGCTTGTGATCTTGTCATCGTCCAGGTAGTAGATCAGGTCTCCGGCCTGAAGACCGGCTGCCTTGGCTTTCTCGCCTGTTACGGACTGGATGTAGACTCCTACGATGGATACGCCGTATTTCATGGCTTCAGAGGGATCAGTCAGATCTATGATGGTGATCCCCGCCATGGGCCTTCCTTCAACATAGCCGTTCTCCACCAATGATTTAGCCACGGATTCAACCTTGTCCACGGGGATGGCGAATCCAAGACCCTCTACGTCGGATCCTGAGGACTTGGCCACCACTATACCGATCAGGTTGCCGTACTGGTCAAAGAGTCCTCCGCCGGAGTTTCCGGGGTTTATGGAGGCTGATGTCTGAAGCAGGGTCATGGCCTTGTTGTCGATGGTGATCTCTCTCTCAAGGGCACTGATGATACCCTCTGTTGCTGTTCCTGAAAGTGTTCCCAGGGGATTACCGATGGCGATGACTGCATCGCCCACGGAGACCTTGTTCATATCGCCGAAGGTAACGGGCTGAAGTCCGGTAGCATCGATCTTGATGACTGCGATATCTGTAAGTTCATCGGTTGCCACCAGCGTAGCCGGATACTCGGTGCCATCATGAAGAGTGACGGTGATAGAAGAGGATCCCTCTATAACGTGGTTGTTAGTGATGATGTAGCCGTCTTCTCTGTAGATAACGCCGGAGCCTGCTCCCTGGGTGACGTACTGTCCTGCCCAGAAGTCAGTGGTCACGGTCTCGGTAAGGATGGCTACTACGGAGTTTTCGTTTCTCGCGATGACTTCCTGAAGGGAGAGGACACTGCCTGTTGCCTTTGACAGGTTGTAGTTGGTGGTATTGATGGATTTATCCACGGTGGTTCCGCCGAAGATGGAGTTGGCAAGACCGTAGCCTGCTGCTCCGACAAGGCCCGAGAAGATCATTGCCAGTATCAGGGTGATGACGAAGAATCTGCGGGTCACGTACTTGGGCTGCTTAGCTGTCTTCTGAGACTGGTCATCGTAGGTTGAGTATACCTGTCTTGCTGTGTGAGGAGCCTCGTTTGATGCGTGATAGGTCTTGGGAGTGGGTTCGGGCTGCTCCTGTCTGGGCTGCTCAACCTGGGGCTGAGGTGCGGGAGCCTGCTGGGGCTCCGTGGCCGGCTGCTCCACCCTGAGATCCGGCTCCGGTTCGGGACGAAGATCTTTTGCGGTGCCTTCGCCGAAGTAGGAATCGGGGGACTCGTAAGCATCATTGATCTTGGCGTCCACGCGGGGGAACTCCTCTGTGGGCTCAGAAACACCTGACAGGTGGACCTGCTCCACGAAGGGGTCGATCTTCTCCACCACTACTTCCTCAGGTGCGGTGTCATCCGAAAATTCTGTAATATCCTGCGCTGCGTCTTTTGCAGCGTCCATTGTCTCTTCCTGGGTCGGCACTGCTGTTTCAGCTGCGACCTGGTCTGCCGTCTCTTCCGCTAACGCTTCGGCGGGCCGGACTAAGTCCTGCTCAGCGTCTGTGGTAAGATGCTCGGCGTTCTCAATAGTAAAGCTGTTTTCATCCATAAGTCTTTTCCTCCAAAAGTTGAGATGGGTTCGTGCAATATTAAGGCCCCACCCTTTTGCACATCAAATTATATTGACCAATTGTGTTTTTTATGTGTAAAAACCATGTGAAATATGATAAAATATCAAAGAAATTGGGCTTAAGGAAGGCATAATGAACAACGTAATAACCGGAATAGACAGGAGTGGCTCCTACAGAGTGTATCTCACAATAACCACCCAGATGGTGGAGGAAGCCAGAAAAATACACGATACCACACCTCTCGCCACGGCGGGACTGGGCAGGGTCCTGACCGGAGCAGGGCTCATGGGTATCGACATGAAGAACCCATCGGACAAGCTGACAGTGATCTTTAAGGGTGACGGCCCGGCCAAGCAGATCCTGGCCACATCCCATCAGGACGGCAGGGTCAAGGGCTACATCGCTGAGCCCGGCTGTGAACTGCCCCTTAAATCAAACGGCAAGCTGGACGTAGGCGGTTCTCTTGGGATCGGAGAGCTTACGGTCATCAAGGACCTTGGCCTCAAGGAACCCTACGTAGGAACCATCGCTTTAGTATCCGGAGAGATCGCAGAGGACCTGACCGCATACTACTATATATCTGAACAGCAGAACACCGCCATCTCCCTTGGAGTCAAGGTGGATACGGACTGGTCGGTGAAGGCTGCGGGAGGACTTTTCATCCAGATGCTGCCCGGCGCCTCCGAAGAAGCGGTGGATGCTCTGGAGAACATGTTAAAGGACCTGAAGCCAATAACCGCTGTGATCGAAGAGGCTGTTACGGACAATCCCACCCTTTCCATGGAGGGTCTTCTTCAGAAGATGATGGATATGATCTTCGGCAGTATGCCTGAGGAATATCAGGTAAAGGCCCTGTCCTACAGAGAGATCAAGTGGGAGTGCGACTGTTCCTACGACAGACTGGAACAGGTGCTGGCTTCCATCGGAGAGCAGGACTTAAGAGAGATCGTGGAAGAGGACGGCGAAGCTGAACTCACCTGCCAGTTCTGCCGCAAAAAATACCATTTTGACAAGGACGCCCTTCTGGGCATACTGGACCGCTACACTAAGAAGGCGGAATAATATATATAAAGGAAAGAAAAATTGGCTAAGACAAAGATCGGCCTGATCTTCGGCGGAAGATCACCGGAGCACGAGGTATCACTGCTTTCGGCTGCTTCGGTCTCAAGGGCGATTGACAGAAGTAAATATAATATCGTTTACCTTGGAATAACCAAGGAAGGCGGATGGAAGAGGCTCAACGTCCCCAAGTCCCACACTGCAGAGGAGCTTCTGGAGAACGGCACCTGGGAGGAGTATGCAGAAGACTTCGATATGGGGATCCTCAAGACTTCCATAGATTTTGCCCTTCCCATCCTGCACGGACCATACTGCGAGGATGGCAAGCTGCAGGGATTTTTTGAGACCATGGGCATACCCTACGGCGGATGCGGCGTGCTGGCATCGGCTCTGGCCATGGACAAGCTGGCCTCCAAGGATGTTTTTGCCAAGGTGGGATTCCCCATCTGCAAGGACAAGCCCCTCTTCAGCTGGAGATACTATTCCCATCCGGAGAAGAGTGAGCGGGAGGTATCAGAGGAGATCGGTTACCCCTGCTTTGTGAAGCCTGCCAACATGGGGTCCTCCGTGGGAATCACCAAGGTCCACGGCCCAGAAGAGTTCCACAAAGCCTGCGAGATCGCCTTCTCATACGATAAGAGGGTCATCATCGAGGAAGCCTTAAACGTCAGAGACGTGGAAGTGGCAGTAATGGGCAACGAGGAGCCCTACGCCGGAGAAGTGGGAGAGATCGCAGTCAGTGCGGACTTCTACGATTACAACGCAAAATATATAAACGACAAGTCGGAGATGATCATCCCCGCCCCCATAGACCCAAAGACCAGAGAGGAGCTGAGAGCCCTTGCGGTAAAGGCCTACGAAGCCATAGACGGGGAAGGCTTCGCCAGGATAGATTTTTTCCTGGAAAAGGACACGGGGAAGATCCTGCTGAACGAGATAAATACCATACCGGGCTTCACCAAGAGAAGCATGTTCCCTCTTCTCATGGGAGCAGTGGGTATCAGCTATCCGGACGTCATAGAAAGGATAATAGAGCTGGGATATGAGAGATATAACTATAAAAATAACAGGTAAACAGGTCTACGATGGCGGTGAAGAGGACCAGATGGAATTCATCACCGACGGACGCCTCTATCAGAGGAACGGATACTGCTACCTGATATACGACGAAAGTGAGATCTCCGGAATGGAGGGTCTCAAGACCACCCTGCGCTTCAACGACAAGTCCCTTAAGATGAAGAGGGTGGGCAAGAACGGGCCTCAGTCAGAGCTGTATTTTGAAGAGGAAAGACGCTTCATGTCCAGCTACGACACTCCCGAGGGTCCCCTGGGCATTGAAGTTCTGACCACTGCGGTCAGGAACCTGGTGGACAAGGAAGAGGGCAAGGGCCGCCTGGATGTGGAGTACGACATATCCCTGGATGGCATGGCTGAAGGCAAGAACAGGATAACGATCGATCTTATGTGATGGCCCCGCGCCCTGCGGGGACATCTCTATGTTGAAAGGCCCCGACCGGGCTCAATATCAAGGAGATGATTATGGGAAAAATTGGTTTTGATGCAGAAAAATATCTTGTGGAGCAGTCCAGATACATTCTGGAGAGGATAAACCACAGAAACAGCGAAAGGCTGTACCTGGAGTTCGGCGGCAAGCTGGTCCACGACAAGCACGCCATGAGAGTGCTTCCCGGCTTCGACGAGAACGCAAAGATCAAGCTTTTGGAAAAGATGAAAGACCAGGCGGAGATCATAATCTGCATCTACTCCGGGGACATCATCAACTCCAAGACTCGTCAGGACTTCGGCATCACCTATGACCTGGAGGTCATGAGGCTTATAGACATCTACAGGAAGTATGACCTGGCCATCAACTCCGTGGTGGTGACCAGATACGAACAGTCCCCTCAGGTGGACCAGTTCATCACCCGCCTGGAGCGCAGAGGCATCAAAACATACAAGCACTTCTTCACCAAGGGATATCCCACCGACGTGGATACCATCGTGTCTGAAGAGGGCTACGGCAAGAACCCCTACATCGAGGTGACCAAACCTCTGGTAGTGGTCACCGCCCCCGGCGGCGGATCCGGCAAGCTGGCCACCTGCCTTTCCCAGCTCTATCACGAGTACAAGCTGGGGCGCAAGGCCAGGTACGCCAAGTTTGAGACCTTCCCCGTATGGAACCTTCCCCTTAAACATCCCGTAAACATCGCCTATGAGGCAGCCACCGCTGACCTTAAGGACGTAAACATGATAGACAGCTTCCACCTGGACGCCTACGGCGAAAAGGCTGTGAACTACAACCGCGACCTGGAGATCTTCCCCGTGATCAAGAGGATCATTGAGGAGATCACAGGAGAGTGCGAGTACCAGAGCCCCACAGACATGGGAGTGAACAGAGTGGGCTTCTGCATCACCGACGACGAGGTGGTGAGGGATGCTGCAGTTCAGGAGATCATCCGCCGTTTCCTCATCGCCAAGGTGGCCTACAAGAAGGGCAAGATCGACGAAAAATCCCTTGAGAGATCCGAGCTTCTCATGAAGGACGTGAACGCCACCGAGCTGGACCGCAAGGTGGTTGCTCCGGCCAGGGATTATGCAGAGTATAAGAGAAACTGCTCGGATAAGTATCTGAACGTGGTAGTCATGGCTCTGGAACTTCCCGACGGCACCATCGTAACCGGCAGATCATCCAGAAGGATGGTGGCTGCGGGAGCGTGCATCCTCAACGCAGTGAAAAAGCTGGAGGGGCTGCCGGATGAGATGTACGTCATCTCCCCGGACGTTTTCTCCAATATACAGAAGCTGAAGGTGGATGTTTTGCACCACGATAGGACGTCGCTTAACGTGGACGACATACTGACGGCCCTGTCAATTTCGGCGGACATGAACGAGTACGCCAACCGCACCGTGAGGCAGCTTCATAAGCTCAACGGCTGCAAGGCCCACTGCACCGCCATCCTCTCGGACAATGACGAGCAGAGCCTGAGGTCCATGGGCATCGACGTCACCTGCGACCCCGAGTACGTGACCACCAACCTGTACCTGGGATAAAAGAAAATAAATTACCCGGCAAGGAAAGCCTTGTCGGGTTTTTTGCGTTTTTGGAGCAAAACATGGGCGGCCGGGGCCGCTCATTCTAGCCTATGGCGAAGAGCTCCACGTAGTTCAGGAAGTCTCTGATGTACGGCGGGAAATTTCTGTTTTTGCGATATGTCAGGAAGATCCCGGTGGTGAAGCGGTCGTTTTCCAGTTTGCGGGTCTCAAGTCCGTCTGCACGGTAGGAGCCACTGACCTCCGAAGAGGGGAGTATGGCTATTCCCAAGCCCTTCTTGGCCATGGTGTAGGCGGTGCGGTTGTCGTCGCAGAGGTACTTGTAGCTCAGGGTCATATCGTCGGTATCCGATGAGACCTTGATGTAGTCTTGCCAGCGCCTGTTGATTATGAGGGGCAGGTTGGACAGGGTCTCCAGTGACATGTCCTCCTCTTCCGGGAAAAGCTCAGCCTTGCCTACGCAGGTGAGACAGTCGTTGGTGAGTTTTTTGAACTCGAAGGCATCGGATATGACGAAGGGGGTCCTTAGGAAGGCGAAGTCGATCTTGTCCTCTCTGAGGAGGTTGATGAGCTCGTAGGTGTTGAACTCCTTGATGTCCACAGACAGGTCGTCGGCCTTGTCGTAGGAGAGGATCATGTCCGTGGCAAAACCTATGGATGAGGTGGTGGCGCCGAAGCAGGTGCAACGACTGTTTGAATTGACGTTAGTGAGCTCTTTTTTGAGCAGGTCTGTAAGAGCCAGGATCTGTTCTGCCCTGGCTTTAAGGATAAGGCCTTCATTGGTTATGGTCACTCCGGAGGTGGAGCGCTCGAAGAGCTTTACCTTGAGCTCCGTCTCCAGCATCTGGACCTGATGAGTCAGGGATGGCTGCGACATGTGGATAGCCTGGGCGGCCTTGTTTATGGAGCCGTATTTACATATGTATAGAAAATTGCTCAGTGAATAAGTGTCCATTATGTCTCTCGCCTTTTGCGCTAGTCTTTTGGCTGAATGCCACTTTAGTCATACAATAATTATGCAAAAAAGTAAATGATTATTGAAAAACGCTATAACCATATTCGTTTATTATATTATTCAAATGCAACCCGAGGGATTAAAATATTATTATCAATTAACGCACTAAAGCAAACAGTTATAGGAGGATAATAATGAACATGAAGAAAGTTTTAGCTGTTGTCCTTGCACTGTGCATGGTATTCGTATTCATGGCAGGCTGTGGCGGATCAAACAGCGGCGGCGGTGAATCCGAGACCCCCGCACAGCCTCAGCAGCTCACCATGGGTACCATGGGTGCCACCGGCGGATACATGATGCTGGGAACAGCTATAGCAAGCATCGTTAATGACAACATGGGTGATCAGGTATACATCACACCCGTACAGGAATCCCTTGGTTCAGTTGGAAACATCAAAGCCATCGCTTCCGGAGAGAGAGAACTGGGAATCGCATCATCCAACGTTTGCCTGGATGCCGCAGAGGCCAGAACACCTGACTTCCCCGAGCCCGTAACAAACGTAAATGCATGGTTCACAGCTCACTATGGAATCACATATTCCGTAGCCTCCAAGTCTTCCGGCATCCAGACATGGAAAGATTTCGAGGGCAAGACAGTTGCTATCGGATCCTTTGGATCCAATGACGCTTATCTCGCAGAGAACATCTTCTTCCCTGCAGCAGGCGTTGATATTTCCAAAGTTAAGATCGAGTACCTTGGTATGAGCGATGCCTGCACAGCTATCGCTGACGGCCAGATCGATGCTTACATCGGCACCGGAGCTCCCAAGGTATCCGCAGTTTTGTCTCTGACAGAGTCCAGAGAGACCGTATTCGTTCCCATGGATCAGGCTGCCATCGACAAGTGCCTTGAGGACTATCCTGAGTTCATCGTCAAGAACATGGAGCAGTCAGACATGCCTTCCATGATCATGGGCGCTGAATCCTATCCTACAGTAGCTATGAAGCACGTAGTTATCGTATCCAGCGACCTGGACGAAGACCTGGTTTACAACATGACCAAGTATGTATTCGAGAACCTTGACAAGGTACGTGAAGTAAAGGCTGAATTCGCAGTCATCACTCTCGAGGAAGCAGCTAAGGGCACAGGCATTCCGCTTCACCCCGGCGCTCTCAAGTACTTCGAGGAACAGGGTGTTGCTTAAACTCACCATTGACCGACAATAGGTAACTAGTATGATTTGGGTGGCCTCTTAGGCCACCCAAACAAATATATGGGAGAGAACAATGAATTTCAAAAAGAAAATGGAAGAAGCAGTGATCGCCGAAAACGAAGGTGAAGCTGCTGTCGCCATCGATGTTCCGGAAGAACTGGATTCCAAAAGCCGAAACCAGATAATCCTGGACAAACTGAACGACGGTTCCCTGGGAAGAGTGGGCGACGTCGTCCTGAGAGGACTTAATACCAAGGTCACGCGCATACTGTTTTCCTGCGCTGCAGTGGCTGTGGTCCTCTACACGATGTACATTGCTTTCTTTGGAATGCCCACCATTCTGTTCCACAGAATATCCCATGTAGCAGTGATACTGATGGTATGTCCGTTGGTATACCCCTCCAAGATATTCAAGGAGGGAAGCAAAATAGAGATGGTCTTTAACGCCATCTGCACGGTGCTGGGACTGGTGTCCGCCATCTATGCTCTCATGCATTGGAAGGACTTCTACAGCTACTCCTTAAGCACCGTAGACATGATCTTCCTGGTGACCTTGGTGGTCATGGTGCTGGAAGCTACCAGAAGATCCATAGGTATCCCCATGGTATTCATAGCGATCTTCGCCATAGCCTACTGTCTCTTGGGAAGCCATTTCCCCGGAGCTCTGGCCCACAAGGGATACACCTTCACCAGAGTAATCAACATGATCTGCGTCGGTACAGAAGGACTTTTCAGTTCCACCCTGGGCACTGCCGCAGTTGAGATCGCGGCCTTCATGATATTCTCGGCACTTCTTCAGGTAAGCGGCGCCCTTCAGTATTTCATGAGACTGGCCTTCGCTCTGGCAGGAGGATTCTCAGGAGGTCCCGCTAAGGTGGCTGTAATATCTTCAGCCATGATGGGAATGGTATCCGGATCCACCGTTGCAAACGTTACAGCCACAGGCTCTCTGACCATTCCTCTCATGAAGATGATGGGATTCAAGCCCACATATGCAGGATCCGTTGAAGCCTGTTCGTCGGCGGGAGGTTCCATAACCCCGCCTGTACTGGGGGCTACGGCCTTCCTGATCGCAGAGATGCTGGACAGGAGCTACTGGGAAATAGCCGTTGCGGCTGTTATTCCGGCCATCCTGTACTATGTGTCCCTCTTCAACTCCGTACACATCAGATCGGTCAAGGAGGGACTTGTAGGGATAGACAGAGAATATCTTCCCAAGCTTTGGGTCTCCTTTAAGGCTGCTCTGTTCCTGATATTACCGCTGGCCATACTCATCGGACTGATGGCAATGCAGTATTCTGCACTGCTTTCCGCCATCTACTCCACACTGGCACTGTTCGCAGTCACCATGATCAAGAAGGAGACCAGACTTTCTCTGGACGGACTGGGCAAGGTCTGCAGGATCGCGCTTAAATCCATGGTGTCTGTATCCACGGCCTGCGCCTCTGCAGGAGTCATCGTTGCCACCCTGGCAATGACCGGACTGGGACAGAAGGTCGGCTCCATCATCACAGAATTCGCAGGCGGAAATCTGGTATTCGGACTCATGCTCACACAGGTAGCGGCACTGCTTCTGGGAACAGGACTGGTAACACCGGCCACCTATACACTGCTTGGAGTACTCTGTGCACCTGCACTGATCAACATGGGAGCGGTTCCCATCGCAGCCCACCTGTTCATATTCCACTTCGCTATCATCGGAACTCTGACACCTCCTGTTTCCCTGGCAGCCTTCGCGGCCGCAGGAATCGCAGGTTCCAACCCGATGAAGACAGGTATAGCCGCATTCCGGCTAGCCTTCCCGGGGTTCCTGGTGCCATATTTCTTCGTGATAAATCCATCGCTGATCGGCCAAGGCTCTGCCCTTGAGATAGTCATAAACTTCGCAACAGCTGCTGTCGGCGTAATGTTCATAGATTATGCCATCGAAGGATTTATCAAACATAAGATCAACTGGATATCCAGGATACTTTGCGCAGTAGCCGGCATCGGAATGGTATTCCCCAACTATCTGATCTCAGTGGTCGCCATAGGTGTCGGAGTTGCGGCTATTCTTTTGGACAAACTGGTATTCGGAGCTAAGCAAAAGCATTTAGAGAAGGTGGAGCACCATGAAGATACTGTTTAAAAACGCCAATATCATTGACAGTGACCGCACTGAACTGAACAAAAATGTTTTGATCGAGGACGGCGTGATCCGCGAGATCTTTGGCCAGACCGACAGCCTGCCCGAGGCGGACGAAGTCTACGATCTTAGGGGTAAGTGGCTCATGCCCGGAATGGTGGACATGCACACCCATTTAAACGCCGAGACCGGTATCAATAAGTCCGGCAATAACGGCAAGCTTTGGAGGATGCTGACCCCTTCACCGGAGAAGGCCATCCACTTTCTTAAGAACGCACAGCTCACACTGATGGCAGGGTTCACCACCGTTAGAAACTGCGGTCACGTGACCTACTATACCCCAGAGGACGTAGCCGTAAGAGAAGCGATCTACCACGATGTAGCTGTAGGCCCCAACGTGGTGGCCTGCGCAGGCTTCATCACCATGACTGCGGGGCACGGCGATCTTTCATACCCCCAGAAGCTGAGAAGGCTTCCGGAATACGGCATGGGAGAGAGGACCTTCAACGGCCCATGGGAGTGCGTCGAAGGCGTGAGAGAAAAGGTCAGAAACGGCGCTGATTTCATCAAAGTAATGGCCTCCGGCGGCATGGGATCTTCGGGAGACGAACCTGACTGGCCCAACTTTACCGTTGAGGAACTGAAGGCCATCGTTTCCGAGGCCCACGACCTCAAGAGAAAGGTAGCCGCCCACACCCATTGCAGAGAAGCATCCATCAGGTGCATAGAAGCCGGCATCGACACCATTGAGCACGGCTGCGGACTCACCGATGACCTCTGCGAAAAGATGGTGGAAAAAGGCCTCTACCTGATCCCCACCATGCGGGTGGTGGATGTTTTGGTCAACAGTGATGACAAGGAGGAAGCCAAGAAGGCTGCTCTTCTTGTGGACGATCACCACAGAGCCTTCCAGTCCGCCATTAAGACAGGCGTAAAGATGGCCTACGGGACGGACTCCATAAATGCTCTCAAGCAAGGCGAGAACGGAAAGGAGATCCTGAACATGAGAGAAGGCGGAATGAGCTCCAAGGGAGTGTTCGACTGCCTGACCGCAAACGCCGCGGACGCCCTGGGCAAAGCCGACGTTCAGGGTTACATAAGAGAAGGCTACAACGCCGACCTCATCGTCACCGCAAAACATCCGGTGGAAAACATCGAGTACCTCTCCGAAGCTGACCACGTAGAACTGGTCATGGTCAGGGGCAAGGTAGTAAAGAACACAATATAGAGAACTTTCTGATATGCAAACTCTTTTATCGTTCATCCCCATACTGATACTTCTGGTATGCCTTCTGGTGCTGAAGCTTTCAGCCATGAAGGCGGGAGCTGTGGCCCTGATCTCGGCGGTGTGCGTAAGCATAGCCATATTCAAGCCGGGCATGGAGGGATTGTCCATTGCCATGGGGAAGGGATTCGGACTTGCACTCTTCGTAATATTCATAATCTGGGGCGCCATCTTCCTGTACAACCTGGAAAAAGAAACGGGCGCCCTGGACGTGATAAACAAAAACATCGAGAGGATCATCGAAGACCAGCTTCTTCAGTTCCTCCTGATAAGCTGGGTTTTTTCCGCATTCCTTCAGGGCATTGCCGGTTTTGGCGTGCCCGTCATCGTGGCGACCCCCATACTGATATGCATGGGTTTCGACCCCATCATGTCAGCTGCGGCGGTTCTGGTGGGCCACTCCTGGGCCATAAGCTTCGGCTCCATGGGTTCATCCATCTCTGCCATCGATATGGTGACCGATACGGATCTTTTGGACATCGTATCCTACATGGCAGTATTTGGCATAGTGGGAATGTTGGCAACAGGCCTTGCGGTGCTCTTCATCTATGACGGGCTCAAAGGGATCAGGCAGGGCATCGGGTATCTTTTGATCGCGTCCCTCACCATGGGCTTGTCCCTGGTGATCCTCGCATCCGTAGGCATGACCTCGGTCATGGGGCTGCTTTCGGGAAGCGTCGGAATAGTCACCCTCCTGGTGGTCAACAGCATCAGATCTCACTGCAAAAAACCTGAGCTCTACAAGAATAAGCTGAACCTTTTCGAAGCCTTCCTGCCCTATCTTTTGATCATCATCCTGTCGGTGGTGTTCTTCGTCATCGGCCCGAAGCTGAAGCTCACCCTGGACTTCCCGGGCTACGTGAGCGGCACCGGCGTATCAGTGGCTGAGGAAGAGGCCTACGTGTCCTTCAATATTTTGAAGTACCCCTTCTCCATCATTCTGATGGCGTCGGTCATAAGCGGCGTTGTGTTCACGAAGAGGGGGACCCTTAACGGGAAGGTCATGAATACCATAATGAAAAGCACGGTGAAGAAGTGCACTTCTACCACCGTGACTCTGGTACTCTTGCTGGTCACTGCCCAGATCATGATGGATGCAGGAATGATAAACAACCTGGCGGTGTTCCTGGCCAACGTGACAAAAGGCTTCTATCCGCTGGTGGCCCCATTCATAGGGCTCTTAGGCGCCTTCGTCACAGGCAGCAACACCAATTCCAATGTTATCTTCGGTAACCTGCAGGAGACGGCGGCTCAGGCCCTGGGCATCAGCACAGCCATAACCTGCGCGGTCCAGTCCATCGGAGCCTCAATTGGAGGAGCCATCGGCCCCACCACGGTGGCACTGGGAGCCACTGCGGCCCAGGCCGTGGGAAAGGAACCGGACATCTACGCCAAGACCCTTTGGCCCACACTGATCGCTGCGGCCTGCCTGGGCCTGGTGAACATGCTTCTGATATATCTGCTGTAAGAGGAGGAGACCATGAAAAACATAATACTCTGTTTAATACTGATCCCCACCTTTGCGGCGCTATACGCTTCTTGCCGGCTTGGGAACACGGCCCTGGGCCTGGCGGGAGTGGCCGGAATAGCCATTGTGACATTGGGAGCATTTGTAAATGAACCGAAGAAAAAACAATGAGCGTGATGTATTAAATACTGAACAAAAAGAAGCCCCCTGCGGGGGTTTCTTTTTGTTTCATATGTGTTATAATATATGGGTGTTAAATTTATTTTTTAACGAAAATGTTTAACGAACGCGCTCGTAAACAATATTTAAGGAGGCATGTTTCAAATGAAGAAAATCGGCGTTTTAGGAACAGGAACCATGGGAGCAGGCATCATTCAGGTATGCGCTCAGAAGGGTTATGATGTAGTAATGAGAGCAAGACATGAGTCTTCCATCGAAAAGGGACTCGCGACTGTCAAGAAGAACCTCTCCAAGATGGTAGCCAAGGAAAAGATCACTCAGGACGAGGCTGATGCAGTTCTGTCCAGGATCCATGGATCCACAGACATCAACATCATCGCTGATGCTGACCTTATCATCGAAGCATCCACAGAAGAAATGGAAGCAAAGAAGGCTCTCTTCGTACAGCTCAACGAGATCTGCAAGCCCGAAGCTATCCTTGCTACAAACACATCCTCACTTTCCATCACCGAGATCGCAGTAGCATCCGGCAGACCCGACAAGGTCGTAGGAATGCACTTCTTCAATCCGGTACCGGCAATGAAGCTGGTTGAGATCATCCCCGGACTTACAACATCTGAGGAGACCAAGAACACAGTTATCGAACTTGCCGAGATCCTCGGCAAGACACCTGTTGAGGTCAAGGAAGGCCCCGGATTCGTAGTCAACAGGATCCTCATCCCCATGATCAACGAAGGAATCGGCATCTATGCTGACGGACTTGCATCTGTTGAGGGAATCGACACAGCCATGAAGCTTGGCGCAAACCACCCCATGGGACCCCTTGAACTGGGCGACCTCATCGGACTCGATGTTTGCCTTGCCATCATGGACGTACTCTACAAAGAGTTCGGCGACACCAAGTATCGCGCAAATCCGCTTCTCAGAAAGATGGTAAGAGCCGGCAAGCTTGGCAGAAAGACAGGCGAAGGCTTCTACAACTATCAGAAATAGTATCTGATCGAAACCGTATGCAAACGGCGCCCTGCGGGCGCCGTTTTTGCGTGGGGTGGTGGGTGGTTGGGTGGTGTGGGGTTGGTGCTGGGAGCCCCGGGGATGGGGTTTTTTGGGCTTGGAGACTGGAGTGGGGGTGGGATTTTTTGCGCAAAAGCCCCGATTGGGCTGAAAAGGATGTTTGAGTGTGCTATGATGGCGGTGCAGAAGAGGGGAACCAACCTGGGACTCAGACGCAACTGGACAAAACAGGGGATTGCGTCCTAGTGAAGCAGACGATGACTCAGACGCAACTGGACAAAACAGGGGATTGCGTCCTAGTGAAGGAGGCGATGACTCAGACGCAACTGGACAAAACAGGGGTTTGCGTCCTAGTGAAACAGGCGATGGCTCAGACGCAACTGGACAAAACAGGGGATTGCGTCCTAGTGAAACAGACGATGACTCAGACGCAACTGGACAAAACAAGGGATTGCGTCCTAGTGAAGGAGGCGAAACCTCAGACGCAACTGGACAAAACAAGGGTTTGCGTCCTAGTGAGACATGAAGGAGATATGGAGGCGAGAAGAGATTTGAGAGAGCTAGTAAAAGAAATTAAAAAAAGAGAGAAAGACTTAATGGGGCTGATGAAAAAGCTGGAACCAGCGTTGGCTTCAGCGCCGGAAGGTGGGCTTAGATCCAGCAAAAGTCCTTGGGGCATGCAGTATTATATCCGCTCCGCCCCATCTGACCGGCGCGGCACCTACGTCAACAAGTCCGCCATGCCGCAGGCGGCAGCCATCGCCCAGCGGGACTACGACTTGATGCTTAGGCAGGCCGCTCAGCGGGAGCTGGATGCCCTTAAGGAGCTCAGGCTCACGTGGGATCAGGGGACTGTCGAGGATGTCCTCCCCGGCCTGACCCCGGCCAGGCGGCAGCTTGTGACACCGAGGATCCTTACGGATGAGGAATATGCCGAGAAGTGGCTGGCGGAGCCCTATGAGCCGAAGGGGTTCAAGGAGGGGACGCCCGAGTTTTATTCCGCAAAGGGGCTCAGGGTGAGGTCCAAGTCGGAGGCGCTTTTGGCGGATATGTATGACAGTTACGGGATCCCCATGAAGTATGAGTGCCCCCTCAAGCTCAAGAACGGCCGGGTGATCCACCCCGACTTCAAGCTCCTCTTAATCGCGGAGCGCAAGGTCTTCATCCACGAGCATCTGGGGATGATGGACGACCCGACCTACGCCACCAGGGCGCTCAGGCGGCTTATGGAACTTGAGATGAACGGCTGGTATCCCGGGGTCAACCTGATTGTAACTTTTGAGACAAAAAACCTCCCCCTTGACATGAGGGTGGTCCGCCACACCGTCGAGCGCCTACTGCTCTAGCAAAACATCCCGCCCGCCGGGTCCCGAAAACCCTTGAACTGGCGGGTTTTTAAGTGTACAATATCGCCGTACGATTCTAATCATTCTTTTTTGTGTTTAATCCCAAAGGAGCATTCCATGCCAAGGACCAAGAAGACCGCAGAACTTATCGAAAAGGCCAAAGAAGACAGCAAAGCAATTATCATAGAAGCCGACCCCAAGACCGCAAAAGATCCAACCCCCGCAGAAACGGCACCCCAGCCGGCACCCCAGCCTGAGATTGAAGTGCCGGAGATTGAAGTGCCGGAAACTGTGGTAAATGAGGAGGCAACCACCAAAGCAGAGCCAGACCCCAAAGCAGAGCCAGACCCCAAGCCTCAGCCCCAGCAGGAACGCCCCGTGGTGGAAGGCATCCTGGACATCCAGGAAGAGAACAGCTTCGGGTTTTTGAGATTCGACAATTTCCTTACATCGGATAAAGACATATACGTGTCCCCCGTGCAGATCAGGCGTTTCAACCTGAAGACGGGCGACAAGATAAACTGCATCACCAGGCTTCCCCACGAGGGGGAGCGCTTCGGTGCCCTGCTCTACGTGAACACCGTAAACGGCGAGGAGCCGGGAGCCGCCATTAGAAGGCCCAGGTTCGACGAGCTGACGCCGGTGTTCCCCAAGGAGAGGCTTAAGCTGGAGACTGAAGGCCGTGAGCTCAGCACCAGGCTCATCGACCTGATAGCTCCCATCGGCAAGGGCCAGAGAGGCCTGATCGTTGCGCCGCCCAAGGCCGGCAAGACCGTGCTCCTCAAGAAGATCGCCCACGCCATCGAGGAGAACTACCCGGAGTCTGAGCTCATAGTGCTTCTGGTGGACGAGCGACCTGAGGAGGTCACCGACATGAAGAGGAGCCTGAGGTCCGGAGAGGTCATCTACTCCACCTTTGACGAGATGCCCGAGCACCACGTGAAGGTGGCGGAGATGGTACTGGAGCGTGCCCGCCGCCTGGTGGAGCAAAAAAAGGACGTCGTGGTGCTCCTCGACTCCATAACCCGTCTCGCGAGGGCCTACAACCTGGTGGTGCCCAACTCCGGAAGGACCCTTTCAGGAGGAATCGATCCCGGGGCCCTGTACAAGCCCAAGAAGTTTTTCGGCTCCGCCAGAAACATGGAAGAGGGAGGCTCCATCACCATCCTTGCCACTGCCTTGATCGAGACCGGATCCCGTATGGATGACGTGATCTACGAGGAGTTCAAGGGCACAGGCAACATGGAGCTTCATCTGGATAGAAAACTTTCTGAGCTCAGGATATTCCCGGCCATCAGCCTGAACCGCTCAGGCACCCGCCGTGAGGACCTTCTCATGAGCCAGGAGGAGCTGGAGGCAGTATGGGCCATGCGCAAGGCCCTGTCCAGCAAGCCCGAGGCTCAGGTCACCGAGGAGATCATAGACACACTTCAGCACACCAGAAGCAACAAAGACTTCATCAAGATAATCAGAAAGGTATTCGTAGATTAATGGATTTTAACAAGATCTTTTTGAAAGACGCCTGCCCCACCTCCATAGGGGGACAGGCCATAATGGAAGGGATCATGATGCGTGGACCGGAGAAGACCGCCATAGCTGTGCGCCTCCCCGACGGCCGCATCCACATGAAGACCCAGCCCACACTTTCCCTGGGAAAGTGGTCCAAGGTGCCCCTCGTAAGGGGCGTGGTCTCCTTTATCGTATCCCTGGTAACCGGCACCAAGACCATAATGTACTCCGCAGACGTCCTTGAAAAGTACGTGCCGGAGGAGTACGAGCCGGACAAGACCGAGATGTGGCTCGAGAAAAAACTTGGCAAGGAGAAGGCCTGGAACGCCACCATGGCCATCTCAGTGGTTCTCGCCATGGTGCTTGCCATAGGAGTCTTCATGCTGCTCCCCACAGCCATAGTGGGGATACTCAAGAAGGTCACCGATTCCGTGATCCTTTTAAACATCGTGGAGGGCGCAGTGAGGATCGCCCTCTTCATCGGATACATCGCCCTGATCCCCAAGCTCGAAGACATCAACACCGTATTCAAGTACCACGGAGCGGAGCACAAGACCATCCACTGCTACGAGAACAACCTGCCCTTGACCCCTGAGAACGCCCAGACCTTCTACAGGCTGCACCCCAGGTGCGGTACGTCGTTCCTCATGTTCGTCATGATCGTGGCCATCATCGTCCACGTGTTCATGGGCTGGCCCAACGTGTGGATGAGGATCGGCATGAGACTTCTGGCCCTGCCGCTCATCGCAGGCATCTCCTACGAGCTCCTCAAGTGGGCGGGAAGATCCCAGAACCGCATAGTGGAGTTCCTCAGCCTTCCCGGCATCTACCTTCAGAAGCTGACCACCAGAGAGCCCGACTTCAGCCAGCTGGAGGTGGCCATCGCCGCAGTGAAGGCGGTGCTTCCCGACGAGGATGCCAAAGCCCAGGGAGTCTCCGTGATCCTTCCCAAGGGCGTGTTCTTCGAGGGCTTCTGCAATCTAAACGGCGAGCCCATTGACGGAGAGGTCACCTACTACAACGCAGACGGAGCCGAGATATGACCCTGAAAGAGCTTCTGACAAAAGGCGAAGACCTCCTGACCCGGGCCGGAAAGGATAGCACAAGATACGACGCCCGGGCACTCTACATGTTCCTGACAGGCCTGGATAACACCGGGCTCATCATGTCCCAGCGTGAGGACGTGGCGCAAAACATTCAAGCCCGCTACCTATCTCTCATCCAAGAGCGCGCTTCCGGCATCCCCCTTCAGCACATCACTGGCCACCAGGGCTTCATGGACCTGGATCTTAAAGTTGGCCCTGAAGTGCTGATACCAAGGCCGGAGACCGAGCTTCTGGTGGAGGAAGCGCTGAGAGTCCTGAGAGAAGAATACGATGCAGCCGATGCACCTGCACCGGAAGTTCTGGACATCTGCACCGGTTCAGGAGCCATCGGATTATCCGTGAAGAGGCATTTTCCCAAGGCCCAGGTGACCCTGTCAGACATAAGCGACGGAGCGCTTCAGACAGCTGAGATAAATGCAGAGCTAAACGGATTGAAGGTGGAAATACTAAAGTCCGACATGTTCAAGGCGCTTGAGGGCAGGAACTTCCACATGATACTCTGCAATCCCCCCTACATCACGGACCGGGAGATCGAGACCCTGACTTCAGAGGTGAGAGAACATGAACCCATGATCGCCCTTTCAGGAGGGACCGACGGGCTGGACTTTTACAGGATACTGGCAGAGGAAGCACCAAAGCATCTTAACTGTGGCGGCCGACTCATGATGGAGATCGGCTACGACCAGGGAGAGACGGTACCTGAGCTAATGAAGGATCTGGGAGAGACCAGGGTAATGAAGGACCTCAACGGCCTGGACAGAATGGTGATCGTGCATCGCAGATAGGCGGACCAAGAGGCGGCATAACCCATAAAGACAGAGGGCAGCAAGCCCTGCAGATGATAAAGACGGGCTCACAGATCCGTCTTTTTTGTGCAATCAGATAAGGTTTACAA